>OKNQ01000134.1_pt1 | contig 32330 bp, 53 predicted proteins | sample 1612851 | NCBI WGS metagenome assembly OKNQ01 (sample SAMN04436821, study PRJEB24849) | human gut metagenome | biome: human gut; feature: NICU; material: stool | host: Homo sapiens | place: USA: Saint Louis, MO | collected 2011-05-26 | reverse complement strand
CACAGATACTTAATGAAGCACACCCAGAAGTCAACTGGTTTACTAACGAAGTACCAAATGAGTTTGTATCACTTCCTAAGTTGCCAGTAGGTAGAATCACAGAGCTAGATATGGACTATCACGCATACGCAAGTGCAGACCCCAATTATTACACAACCTATATCCAAGTTGATTTGTGGGTTGAAGATTTGACAATGTTAGATAAATACTATCTATCAATTGATAAGACAATGCGTGCTGATAACGTACAATGTTCATTTAGTACACAGACATATGAACCAGACCTAGAGGGAGCAAGTCGCATTGTGAAGCGTTACGTAATCACACAACGAGTTGTCTAAGTGACGCCCTAAAACCAGTTGATTAATGATATAATTATTCTAGTAAGAAAATATAAACACTAAAGGAGAGAAACAATTATGGCAGTAGTAGGTTTTAAGAAAGCTATTATCAGCGTACCTAAAGCAGAAGGTTCTGGGGTTGATAAATACACAATTGATAAAAGCGGTGGCGGTACTATTGAAGCATCAATTCAAGGAATTTCAGCAGAACAAACAACCGTTTATGCGTCAAACGTTCCAATTTGGGTATCAGCAAAAGGAGTTGGAGAGTTAACAGCTTCATTAAACGTATTTGACTTGTATAAAGACAACGTTTATGAGAAAATTTTAGGTATTGAACGTGGTGAAGATGGTATTGCAATTGTTGGCGAAAACACAGAAGCACCTTACGTTTCAGCAGTATTTGTTGCAGACGGTGCAGACGGTAAAGAAATGTACTTTGGTTTAGTCAAAGGACGTTTCAGCCACCCAGAAATCGCATTGAATACAACAGAATCTGGTGGTACAGAACCAAACACAGAAACAATTGAAGGTTCATTTGTAACAGATTCACGTGGATTTGCATACATGAGTGCTGTTTCAAGTGACACATTAACACTTGACAAATTTGTTGACAAAGTAAACAACATTACTACACCCTAGTACACCACCTGTGGTAGGACAGGTGACACCAGCAGACACAAGTGTATCAATTGAACTGACTTAGAAGAGCTTAACAGCTCTTCTTTTTTATTACACTGGTTTCACCAACACCCACAATCATTGCTTTTAATGCTATAATAACTATAGTAAATAAAATTATTTGGAGGAATAAACATGGCAAAACAAACAAAATCATTCAGTATTAACTTAATTATTGACGGAAAAAACCGCAAAATTACAAAAAAAGGTGTCAAAGTTAAGACAATGCGTAGTATTATGAAGTATTACCGTGATATGGAAAACGTACAAAAAGACATGGCTAATGGTGTAGAAGTTGACCAATTAGAATTGTTAGATTCAATGATTGTATTATTAGTTGAAATCTTTGAACACCCAGAAGTTACATTTGAAGCAATTGAAAACTCAATTGAATCTGATGACTTAGTAGACGTTTTAGAAAACATCTTAGGAACTATCATGGGGGTTGATGATTCAAAGGAAGCCTAGAGGACGGTGTAGAAGTTAACTGGGACGAATCTTTAGAATCACTAAATAAATTATATAATTCATACATGGAAGGTGGTTGGACCGTTAATGATGTTAGCGAAGCTGACTACCTTCTTTTATTGGAATTATTCAGTGATAATACTAAAGATAAAAAAGAAGAGAAACAAGACCCATTAGCATTTTTTGGCACTGTCCTATCACCAACAGACCTAGCAAAAGCAAAAGGAGAGATTGAATAATGGCAGACAAAGTTATTGGTAATATGAAGTTTGGTATTGGTGTTGACGGTGTAGACCAGACCATTAATACATTAGACAAATTAAACAAGTCAATTAAACAACAAGAGTCCGCAATGAAAGCCAATTTATCAGTGTTTGATAAATCAGGACAAAGTATTGAGAAATTGCAACAAAAAGAAAAAGACTTGGCAACAGCTACGGACTTACAAGGTAAGAAAGTTGAATTACTAAGTAAGAAACGTCAAGACGCTATTGCAAAATATGGTGAAGAATCAAACCAAGTTAAAACACTAACAACACAGTTAAACAATGCTAGTGCCAAATATAACGGAATGCAAAAAGATTTGCAAAAAACAACGGCTGATGTTATCAAGTTTGAGAATGGTTTAGACAAACTAGGTCAAGAAATTAAAGATAACGCAAAAGACTTCCAAACACAAGCCAACGCAATGGATAAAGCTGGCGACAAAATGGGTGCTTTGGAAACAAAACAAGCTGGTTTGAAACGTCAATCTGACCTAACTAAACAGGCTATTGCTGGTCAAGAAAATGCAATCAAACAATTAACGCAAAAGTTTGGTAAAAATTCAACAGAAGTTAGCAAAGCTGAACAAGAGTTACAAGGCTTTAAAAAGCAATTAAACAATACAGACAGTGAACTAGATTCAGTATCTAAAGGAATGCAAGAACTAGGTAAGTCAAGCGGTGAAACTAGTGAAGGTTTAGGATTAGCAAGTAAAGGGTTACAAGGTTTAGTTGCTGGTGTTGGTATGGCAGTAGCTACTAAAGCAATTGATATGATTAGTGACGCTGTTACAGAAGTTGTTGAAAATATTAATGCTGGTATTGAAGCGGTTGACAAATTCAAAGGTGCGTTTGATTGGGACGCAGAGAGCGCCCAAGCCGTTTCAAGGTTAGCTAACCAATTAGTTGCAGAGGGTTATTCTGACGACATCAACGAAGTAGCAGAAGCAATGATACGTGTTCAAAATGTAATGGGTGCTGAAGTTGCAGATGATGATATGTTGCAGCGTATGACACGCAACGCAATTGCATTTTCTAAAAATACAGGTGCAGACGTAAACGAAACTATTCGTGGTATTGGTAAAATGATGACCAACTTTGGTATTGACGCAGACAAAGCTTGGGACTTGATGGCACGTGGCGCACAAATGGGACTTGACCAAACAGACGAACTAGGCGACAATATGGCTGAATACTCACAAATTTTTGGTCAAGCTGGTTTCACAGCAGAACAAACCTTTGACATGTTACAAAGTGGTTTAGATGGTGGAGCGTACAACTTAGACAAAGTAAATGACTTAATCAAAGAAATGGCTATTTCATTAACTGATGGTCGTTTCGAGGACAACATAGGTATGTTCAGCGGTCAAACACAAGAATTGTTTAGACAATGGCAACAAGGCGGCGCAACACAAGCGGACGTTATCCGTTCAATGATTAGTGACTTTGGAGGTATGGAAAACCAATATGAAGCACTGAATAAAGCTGGTACAATCTGGTCCGCATTAGGTGAAGATAACAGCTTAAATGTTATCAAGTCATTAAACAATACATCAATGGCATATGATAATGTAGAAGGCGCACAAGACGCAATGAACAACGCAATGAGCAACACAACTGGAATGGACGCCTTTAAATCAGCATTAAAAGCATTAGGAAATGAAATTGGTATCTCATTGAACCCAATGTTTGGTGGAATGGCAGACGGTATCACAAACTTCACCAAGAAAATTCTACCAATGGTACAACCAGCGTTGCAAAAAATGTGGGAGTTTGCACAACCAATTCTTGAAAAGTTAACGCAATATCTTGGTACATCTTTCAAGGTTGCTGGCGACATTATGGGTGTTGTGATTAAGTATATTGCTGATGACTTAATACCTTACATCATGCCTAAGCTTCAAGAACTTGGAGATAGGTTAGGTGCTGTTTTTGATAAGGTGACTAAGTGGTGGAACGAGAACGGACAAGCAATAATGAATGCACTTAAAAAATGGTTAGAATTATTAACACCAATTTTTAAAATTGCAATTGATATTGTAATGATGTTTGTTGATTCAGTAGTGGGTTTGATTGAAGGATTCTTTGATGTAATTGAAGGGGCAACAAAAATCTTTAAAGGTATTTTCAACGGTGACTGGAAACAGATTTGGGACGGTATCAAACAATTAGTTTGGGGCGCTATTCAAGTAATTTGGAACTGGATAAATCTTTCATTCTTTGGTAAAATATTAAAAGGTGTAAAAGGTTTTGGCGCAACATTTAAAGGTTCAATTTCTGGAATGTGGGAAGCTGTCAAAAACACATTTAGTGGTGGTATTGACACAATTGTACGTTGGTTTACTAGTTTGCCAGAACGTTTAGGCAGTGCAATCAGTAGGGGCGCAGGTCATGTTACTGGTGCATTTAAAGGTATTTTCAATAAGGTATTGAGTGCAATTGGTGGTCCAGTAAATGGTATCATTGGCGGTGCTAACTGGGTGTTAGAAAAGTTTGGCGCACCTCAAATTCCTAAATGGGACGTACCACAATATGCAAGTGGTACTGACGGACACATAGGTGGACCTATGGTAGTAAATGACGGTGCTGGTGCTGAAATGGTAATCGCACCAAACGGTCAAGCAATGATTCCAAAAGGTAGAAACGTTATGATGAATGCACCAGCTGGAACACAAGTACTAAATGCCAAAGAAACATCAATGGTGTTAGGACAAAAGGGGCGCATTCCATTCTATAAAAAAGGAACAGGTTTCATGGACGGTGTTCGCAACATGTGGGACAATACTAAGTCATTTGTTGGTAATGGTATTAACAAGGTAAAACAAACCATTGGCGATATTATGGACTGGGTAGGCAATCCGTTAGACTTAGCACGAAATGCAATTATGGGTGCAATGGACTTAGGAGGTCTAACACACGTAGCATTAGACATGGCAAAAGGTTTAGGAACAAAAGCAACAACTGCATTTGCTGAAAAGGTGAAAGCCTTATTCAAAAAGAAAGAAGAGGAAGAACGTGTTAGCGGTCCTGTAGATGGTAACTGGCGTTCATTAGTCATCAAAGCTTCCAAAGAAATGGGCGCAAATGCTAGTGAAAGTGAAATCAATGGTATCTTGGCACAGATTCAACGTGAATCAGGTGGTAATGAAAAGATTGTTCAAAGTTCAGCAGTGTGGGACGTCAACACTGCTAGTGGAAACCCAGCACGTGGTTTGCTTCAATATATCCCACAAACGTTTGACGCATACAAGGTGAAAGGACATGGCAACATTTATTCAGGTTATGACCAATTACTAGCATTCTTCAACAATACTAACTGGCGTCAAGACTTACCTTATGGTAAATCTGGTTGGGGTCCATCTGGTGGACGCATTAGAGGTTATTATAATGGTGGTATTGCAAAAGGTCCACAAATTGCAAAACTTGCTGAAAATGGCTATCCAGAATTTATCATTCCAACTGAACCAGCTAAACGAGGAAGAGCAATGGCATTACTTAACCAAGCTAAACAGGCATTGGGAGTGAAGGAAGAACGCAACACACCTAAGCAAGGAACATCAACAGACTTGGCAACAGTGGTTGCTTTAATGCAACAACAGAACGAATTGTTACAAGCTATCTTAGCCAAAAATACAGATGTGTTATTGGACGGTAAGAAGCTTAACAAGGAACTTAACAACCTAAATAATACACAGCAACGGAACAACAGACGCAATTTAGGTTACATTTAAAACATTAAGGCAACCCCTTTACAAGGGTTGCCTTTTGTGTTATAATACTAGTATAGTAAATTATAAAGGAGAATGAAAATGGCACAAAACTATGATTTTTTGAGAAGCTTTACATTTGACGGTAAAGAAACAAGCCACCTGTTTCAGATAGCAAAAGTAAATGTACCTTTTCTGTCAAAAGATAATGATTTTTACACAGTTGGAAATACTGATGGTAAACATTTTAGAAATACTAGATTAGGTGAATATGCAATATCAATTGATGGTTTCATTATATCAGACAACAGTGGCATGACTGTATCAGAAACTAAAGATGAATTAGTTAAAATTATCAATTCAGACGAACCAAAACGACTTATATTGGACCAAATGCCAGATAGATATTTTAACGCAATATTTACAGGGACAGAAGAGTATGACGCTACAGACACAAAGTACACACCTTTTACATTAACCTTTGATGTTCCAGATGCACTTGCCCATCAAGTTGAAGCTTCAAACTTTAATAATGTAACAACTAAAAATAGTAATATGGTATTAGATTCAAATTTTGAACGCAAAGACCAATACTATAAACCATGGGCGCAACTTTCACCAGAACAGCGCTTTGGTCAAAATGTATTAAGTTGTGACTTCACCGCTGGCATACCAGCTTACTATACAGACAACAGTACACCACACCAAGCATGGTTTTTCTATGACGCATACAATAGACGTATGAACCTAGATTTAGAGGTAGGTCAAACAGTTGGCTTTCAAGCTAAAGTGCGTATTAACGTAGTAGATAATGAAGTAAGACCAGATAAAACAGCAGAGCTAATTTTAATGGAATGGGCAGACAATCCAATTAGAAAAACATATACGCATGTTATACAAATGCCTAACGAAGTAAAAGAGTGGACATTGTACTTCAAAACAATAACTATCAAAAGTCCAGAAACAACTGGATTATCAATGAACTTTGGTTTGTATGGTGACCATGTTAGTGGTGATATATGTGAACCAATGTTTGCACTTGACACTAATGCACCAATGACTTATCAAAAATCATTAATTGAATTAAGAAAAGAATTAAAAGTTGTAAACAATGGAACATATAAAGCCTACCCACGTTTTTCATTTAAAATGAATGGTGACAATGGCATGGTTGGGTTGGTAAACAAAAATGGTGATATTTTACAATTTGGAAACCCGGAAGAGGTTGACTATACAGAACAGACAAGAACAGAAACAGTGCAATGGTTAGATTTTTGGGGTCCAAACCTACCAGAAAACATGGTACAGAACAGCGGTTTCATCAGTATATACCCTAATTACCTAGGTAATCCAGATACACCAAACTTAGTTGATGGTACACTAAACATGACAAAAGATGTTGATTCCGTAGTACCAAACTTCACTGGTGAAAAAACAGATGTTTGGCATGGACCAACCGCAGTTGTACCAATAACTGCACCATCTACAAATGATAGAACATCTGCATTTGTTGCTAATATACGTTTCATTTTTACAAACTATAAAGACAATCCACCAATGGCACATTTAGAGTTTATGATTGGTGATACCGCTGGAAACCCAGTAATCAATACATTATTTAGAGATTCACTATACAGTACAAACCATACAATTATGGAATGTTGGTACATGGGTGAAAAGGTACATGAGTACACATTAGACAAGAAGAAGTTTGGTAATACTAAGCTAGAAATAAACATTGAACGTACTGAAACCTATATAAAATGGCGCTTAGCAAGTATCAAAGGAATAAATAAATATGATAATGTTGTGGTAGGTGACAACTACATTTTCACATACAATGTTTCTGACAAGTCTAATTTAGACAAGTTTGGCTTCTGGTTTAAGCAGTATAGTAACTTTAGAGCAAACCAAGTAATGGTAACAGACGCCAAACTAAGATGGTTAAATGTTAAGCACATAAAAGATGTACGCAACTATTACAAAGATGGTGACTTAGTAGAATTAGACACGTACTCACGTAATGTATACATCAATGGTGCTATCAATAATGAACTGAATGTTGTTGGTAATCAGTGGGAAGCATTTAGACTTGATGTAGGAGAACATGAAATACTACCTTTCTATTCATCATGGGCGCTACAACCAGAAGTGAATTGCATTTTAGAACAAACATATCTATAAGATACAAAGGGGTTTACACCCCTTTGTTTTTGTGTTATAATGAGTATATAAATATTTAGGAGGTAATAGTATGGACTTTTACATTACAGATAGGACATTTAAGTTACTAGATATTGTATCAACCAGTGGTGGTACTCAATTCAAAGTAACATCAACAGAGGATACAATAAGTTTAGCAACTGCAAGTAGACGCATGAGCCTAGATGTATCATTTACACCAGAAACAAGCGCACTTGCTAAAGATGTATTCAAAGTTGGTAACTATGTTTTGTATAAAGACTTAAATGGTAAACACGAATGGATGACAATTTTAGAATCAACACACAATCCATTGACACAAACACGCAGTATGGAATTAGAAGACGCTTCACTAGACCTTTTAAACCAACATGTTGGTAAACACAAGGAAACAAAAGCATTTCCTATTAAATACTATATTGAAATATTTACATCAAGCAGTGGTTTCAAAGTTGGTATAAATGAAATATCTGGACTAACTAGAGCATTAGAATGGGATTCAGGAGCAACAGCATTGGAACGTATTCAATCAGTAGCAACCCAATTTGATAATGCAGAACTTGATTTTAGGTTTACATTTAAAGGTAATGAATTAACAGGTAGATATATTGATATTAAGAAGAAGCGTGGTACAGATGAAGTACACACACTTCATGTTAATAAAGATATTAACTCAATAACTACTAAAGAAGATATTTACCAACTGGTTAATGCAATAAAACCAGTTGGTGGTATTCCAGAAGGTAAAGAAGAACCTGTTGACTTAGTTGGGTATAACTGGGTAGACCCTAATGGTCGTTTTTACTTAGATAAGGCAACTGGGTATATTTACGACAAAGAGAACGTTAAGCACTGGTCAAGAACGCACAACGAATCAAACTATTTTCAACAACAATTAGAGTTTGAAACAACAGCACAAAACAAGTTGCGTGACTATGCAGTTAAACATCTAAAAGATTATGGAAAACCACTGGTTGCCTATGAAGTTGACATTGCCAACATACCTTACAACTTACAAGTTGGTGACTATATTAAGTTAGTAGATGAAAACGAAAAGTTATATCTAAAATCACGTGTTCAAGAATTGAAGTATGATTATACAACAGACAGTGTTGAAGCACAACTAAGTGATTTCGTTGTTTTAGAATCAGGCATTAATGATGATTTAAGAAAACTAGCGGACCAGATAAATAATAAAGTTAGAAGTATACCACGTGTATTTGTACAAGAAGAACCGCCAGTTAATCCAAAACAAGGGGATATGTGGTGGGTTGTTGATGGAACAGTACCGCAACCAACCATAGCAAGACTAGGTGACTATGAAACACGTGAAGTAAAAGAGAATCCTAAAATCGCTTCTTATAAGGTTTGGGACGATTTAAAAACAGAATGGGTTGAACAAACAATTGACCAAGCTGTGCTAAACATTGAAACATTAAACGCTATCACAATGAACGGTTCTACAATCAATGGTTCTGAATTTTTGAATACATTTAAGGCAACAGTAGCTGGTGAACAATTAGAAGGTGTATCAACAGTTGCTGGCGGTGAAATGGAAATTGAATACAAGAACTTAACAACAAACAGAACAGGTTCAACAAGGTTGTTTTCACAAGGGTTTGATGGACGTGTATTAAACACAGACGGTTCAATTAATCAATATGTAAGTCTAACACCAGCTGGACTATCATTACAAGATAGTAGTGGTCACAGTGGTTTCTTAACAGCAGAATTAATCATGCAATTCGCAAACACAGGTCGCAAGATATACCCGGGGAATTCATGGGTAACAAATACGGATAGCATTAAACCAACATTAAAAATGGAAGAATGCGCAATTGGTTGGTTATTTTTATGGCAACCATACGACACCACAAATGGAAAACCACTGACTTGGGACTACACCTATTATTTAGTACCTAAAGCACATGCTAATTTCAACAGTGGTAGAGGTATAAACATGCGACTACAAGGTGCAGGTACTGGTGGCGGTGCGAACGATACGGTTTATAAATATGTATATGTATCAAATACTAGTGTAAGTGGTACTGTTAATAATGGTACAGGTAATGGTGCTAAATGGGTATTAACTAGTATATTTTCAGTATAAGAAGGGTGGTAAATATGAAAATTTGGATTGAGAATAAAATTGGTTTTCTAACTGGTTATACAACAGAACCATTTGGTGAATACATTCCAGTTGATATTGATATAACACAAGCAAACTCTATGCAAGGTGGATTGATTGACTTTCATAATTACTATTATGATGGTAAAGAATTGACCAGAAATACAGATAATGATTTCCAAAAGTTTTTAGATGAAGAAGCCAATAAACCACCAGAACCATCTAAGGAAGAAATGGCTGAAAGACTAGCAAAATTAGAAGCATTGCTTGCTGATTTACTATAGTTAGAAAACACCTCTTTTTAGAGGTGTTTTCTATTTGCATTTTAATGTACAATCACCTTACTTTTAATCTGAAAAACGCTTAGAATCTTCCTGTGAAGCACACTATTTCCCTTATTTAAATGCTATACTATAATAGTAGCTGAAAGGCGGTGATTATAATAAGATAGGGAGATGTAGGCATGGAAGATAAGGACTTTATGGAAATAAAAGTGCAACTAGCTAGAATTGAATCAAATTTAGAAGGTATTCCAGATTTGAAAAATGAATTAAAGGCAAACAATAATTTATTGAGTGAAACACATCACCGTTCAATTCAAAATGAGAAAGACATTGCTAGTATAAATGACCGTTTAACTTGGCTAACACGCACAGTATCAGGGGCAATCATTGTTGCTGTTATTGGTGCTATTATAACTATATTATAAGGAGAGTGTTAAAAATGGATTGGAAAACACGTATCAAAAACAAAGCGTTCTGGATTGCTTTAATTCCAGCAGTAATTGTTCTGATTCAAGTTGTGGGAAACATTTTTGGATTAGACTTATCAAACCTAACTGGTTTGAGCCAACAACTAATTGATGTTGTTAATGCGGTATTCGTTGTGTTAAGTATTTTAGGAGTAGTTATAGACCCAACCACAAAAGGTATTAAAGATAATAAGGAGGACAAATAAGTATGAAGGTAAAAGGTATTTTATTTGGTGCATTAGCAACCATTGGTTTATTTGCTGGAATGCAAACAGCTAACGCATATGAAGTTAATAACGAGTTCAATTTAAGTCCTTGGGAAGGTTCAGGACAGGATGCAGTACCTAATAAGATTATCTTACATGAAACTGCTAATGAACGTGCCACAGGAAGAAATGAAGCGACCTACATGAAAAATAACTGGTTTAACGCACATACAACAGCTATCGTTGGTGATGGTGGTATTGTTTATAAGATTGCACCAGAGGGCAATATTTCATGGGGTGCTGGTAATGCAAACCCATACGCACCTATTCAAATTGAGTTACAACACACACATGATAAAGAGTTATTCAAAAAGAACTATAAAGCGTACATTGATTATACAAGAGACATGGGTAAAAAGTTTGGTATTCCTATGACACTTGACCAAGGTTCTTCTGTTTGGGAAAAAGGTGTTATCTCTCATAAATGGGTATCAGATTATGTATGGGGTGACCACACAGACCCATATGGTTACTTAGCAGAAATGGGAATCAGTAAAGCACAACTTGCTAAAGACTTAGCAAATGGCGTTCAGGGTGATTCTAAGCCGTCAAACCCAGCAACACCTAACAAACCATCTAAACCAAGTGTAACACCTCAAAAACAACGTTTTAACTATAGAGTTGATGGGTTGGAATATGTAAACGGAATGTGGCAAATCTATAACGAACATTTAGGTAAAATTGACTTTAATTGGACTGATAACGGTATTCCAGTTAGTGTTGTTGATAAAGTAAACCCAGCTACTGGACAACCAACCAAAGACCAAGTTCTTTCTGTAGGTGATTACTTCAATTTCCAAGTTAATTCTGTAGGTGTAGTGCAAGAGCAAACACCTTACGGTGGTTATACATTATCTCATGTACAGTTACCAGAAGAGTTCATTTGGTTATTCACTGAAAACAAAAACACTTTATTATATCAATAAAACAAAAAGACACCCAATATAGGGTGTCTTTATTTGCGTTTTAATGGATAATCACCTTACTTTGAATCTGAAACGTGCTTAGAATGCTCCTATGAAACAATGGTTTCCAAGATATTTGGTGCATATCCACCAATTACAACAGGTTCATCATCAACAATGTTTTTAAATACAACAGGTAGTGAACGGTATCCTTTTTCCATTAAATACTCTAATGCTTCTGGTTCTTCATCAACATTGTGTTCTTTATAATTAACTCCTAACTCTTGTAATTTTCGTTTTGTCATTTTGCAAGGCATGCAATTGTTTTTAGTATATACTGTAATCATTCTTAATTCCTCCTATTAGTTGATAGGTAAAGTATAACACCTTACCTATCTTTTGTCAACACTTTAATCAATATAATTTTTTACTTCAACTGGTTTGAATCCTTGTAATTCTCGTTCATGATGCGCTTGTTCAATACGTTCTTTCCAAGATTCACCAAACCAGAGTTCAAGCGTATCTTCTACTTGGTCAATATAGTATTGTTTGTCAACTTCATCAATTGTAATACCTTCACCAATCGCTTCATTACTGATTGTGTAGTATTCTGGTGCGTTTGCCAGTCCTTTTGTATATGAAATGTTATCCTTAAATTCATCAGCTTCAATATCTAATAATTGACCTTCTTTGACCTTAAACAATTCTACTGCATTTGTTTTATCTTTTACTGCGAACACACGGTTAACCTTTTGTGCGTTGAACTCATTACCTTCACTATCACGTGCAACCGTTCTATCAAAGGTCCAACCTGTTTTAGTAATGATTTGAAACTGTCTTAGTTCATTACATTCATGGATAAACTCTTTATAATCTTTACCAGCTACCAGATAATTAATGAACGCATTTGATACAATCGCTTTTGACACTTTCATACCACCAGTTAAGCCAATAGCACCTTTTACTTTTACTTTTCCATTTGGTTGTACCGCAATGTAGTTGTTTACATCTTTTTGCCAAATTTCACGAAACATGTCCTTATCTAGTGTAAGTCCAATCTTGTTAGCAAATTCATCTAATGCTTCATCAATTGCTTTGTCATCTGCTTCACTGTTTGGAATATACGCATGTGCATCTGTATTTGATTGAATAAATTGTGCTTTACCTTTAATTAATTCATACATGTTTGTCATAATCAATTGACCAGTTGCACAAACTAAGAACTGGTTTCTTGGGTCATACAAACCATTAAACTGCGCACCAGTGGCACCAAACTTAGTATTCAATGGTAACTTGATACCGTTAATCATTACATATGTTGGTACTTCTACACCTTTAATGTTTGCCACTTCTTCACCTGAATACTTGGCGTCCATACGTTGTTTTAGTAAATCACCGTAGCGGTGAATCTTATCCTTTGGAATATTTCTTGATAGTAAATTAAATTGTTCCATTGTGTTTGGATATAGTGAACCCCAGTCACGCATTGGGAACATTCCAATGTGAATGTAACTAGCTTTAGCACCATGCACACCACCACTACCAAAAATCATTGTGTATCCATCTTCATCTGTGTACTCTAATGACACATTCAATTTACCATCTTCATTTAATTCAAACTCATGATTCAAGTATGCTTCTGCAATCTCTTTTGTATTAATATTTAATCGTTTATCTAATTCTAATGGGTCTGTCAAGTCTTGTCTAACTTCTTGTTTGGTTGCCCCAAGTAACTTAGCTGTTAAATTAGCATTGGTTTGTAATAGGTCTGTCTTATCCATATCAAACATTAAAGCAATTGTTGCTTTAGCCAATAACATACCAATATTTTGTTCAAAACGTTTTTCAGTTGCCAACACGTCATTTTTACAGTATGCAATATTTTTCTCTTTCTCTTCATCTGTCAACGGTCTATCCATGTCAAAATCTACTTCTGTTTCTTTAATGTTGATACCTAAGAACGCAGAATGCTCTTTTAAGCTAAAACCTTTGTTATCTTGATAGAGGTCCATTCCAAACAATGGGGTTTTATGACTATCAAACATCTTGTAAACTAGACCTCTATTATCTGATTCAATGATTGTTTTAGACATTTGATAAGCGTTTTTTCCTTGTAAATATCCACGCATTACATTGTTGTCATATGACGCATTATTATACCCAATGAACATTGAATCACGGTATTCAAGGTAAAACTTGCGTAATTCTTCAATGTCATTATTAATAATGAACCATTCTTTTGTAAAGTAATCACGGAATACAAATAAGCTATCATGTTTAAAAATCTCAATATCAAATAATAAAATGGTTTGTTTTGTTAATGGTTCACTTGGTTTAAACGGCGTTTCATTACCTTTTGAAATACTTCTAATAGGTTTGACTGTGGCAAAACCATTGCTAAATTTTAAGTCAATTAGTAAACGGTCACCAACTTCAACATTTTTCCATTTATCCCAGTCATATTTGCGAAACTTCATGATGTAGCTTGTAACGTCCCTACCATCTTCTAGTGAGCGCATTTTAACTACTTTCATTTCTTTTCCTTTTGCTGATAACTTTTTGTTAGATTCAATGACAACCACATCATGTTGACCAGCTCGCATTGGGTCAAGACTTCGTGAATTACCTTTTAGGTTGCTGAATACTTCCAATAGTTTTTTAGCTAGTTCTGGTGCCTTTTTAAATTCTGCAATGTTCTTCATATATTTAATTCCTCCAATTTGTTTATACTACTATCTTACTTTATTAATGTGATTCTGTCAAGTGTTTTTGTTGCTAATTTCAACTCACGTTGTAAGAACCCTTCTGTTGCTCCGTTTGCGAATCTACAGATAAGTTCTACACCATCAATTGGTTTAAATACCTTTGCCAAGATATATACTTTATCACCTTTGTTACCAATACCGTTGTGGTTGTCATTTTTAAGTTCTACAAATTGCCCTACATTAAATGTGTTTTTCATTGTCATTACCTCCTATATGTATATAATAACAAAACCCCTAACATAAGTCAAGGGTTTTGTTTGTTTATTTTTAGAATGGTAAATCATCAGCTGTAATGTCAATTGAGTTATCAATATATTCAACTGGTTTTTGTTCTGGTTGGTCCTCTGGGTCAAGAGGTAATGCTTCTAACCAACCAACGTTGCTTGTTGGGTCTAATTGATTTTTATTAACTGTAACATCAACAACCATTCCAACCGCTTTTTCTGCTGTTTCCCATTCCACACCTACATCTTCAAATAGTTCGTTGAATCGCGCTTTTGCTTTTCCAAGTTTAGCCATGTTAGGAATGAACATTTCTTTTTTAGCAACCCATACCCCTGTGTTGAAGTTGAATGCGTAGTGCTTACCTTTATGTTCAATAACTACTGAACGTCCTTTAGGTGAATCTTGAATTGCAACAATAGGTGCTTTCTTAATACGTTTTAAGCTAACCAGTGGTTTCTCAATTTTGATAAAACCGGAGCCTTCTGTGAAGTACGCTTTACCTGTTTGTTCATCAACGTATAACTCAATAGTATTATCTTCTTCAAATGAACCACCAGCAACTTCTAGTGCTTCATTATATTTTTTCATTGCTTCTTCTGAATCTTCCCATTCGCCAGCTTCTTTATTGAATTGTTGTTTGTACGCTACTGCATCAAACATTGCTGAATAATCCTCTTTTGCAACTTGTAACTTAGTTGAAATTTCTGAATCCTCTACACTCACGATAACTAATTTTTGTAATTCTGACATAATAATTTCCTCCAATAATTTGTTTTTATTTTTACTACTTAAATAGTATAACATAGTTTCCCTAACTTGTGTAGCCTATTTTCCAAATAAAATATATTTCTTTTTGCAATTTAGAAATACATTTACTGGTTTCAATCCACTACCTTCGTATACACTTCCTTTTATAATAGTTTCATCATCATTTGAAACCATGTTGAAGTCATAGAACTGATAACCTACACCATCAATCCACACTTGTTGACTAAAACTTGTCACACCAACTACCAATTCTACATCACGCTTACCGTTTAAGTCATGTAATTTCCAATCAAATAAACCCATTTAAATTTCCTCCAATAACATAGTGTTTGCGTTATAATCTACTTCAAGATTGAATCTACCACCCGCATACTTAGTAGTACCTTCCATAGTTACAAGAATAGCACGCATAATGTGATAGTCGTTTGTCTTGTATTCCACTTCCATACTTTCAACATAGAATCTAGTGCATTCAAACTCAAATTCTGGTGCATTGTGATTGTTTCTGTACTCTACCAACCTGTCAAATGTGATTTGTCCTTCCTTAAAGTTCTTTGAAAAATACGTACAACGCAATGAATCTTCTTTAATAATCATTTAAATTTCCTCCCATTCAATTCCTAATTCTTTTAGTTTGGCTAAGTCTGATGTCTTAACCTTAATACAAGTATAACTTACTTCAACTGGTTTGTCAACTGGTTTGTCAACAACTTTATCTTCATTTACTGTTAAAATTACAATGTCAGGAACTTTTGTTTCTCTTACTCGTTGTTGTTCCTTTTCAAGTCGTTCACGTTCTGACTTCATTTCTTTAAATTCTTCAATAGCTTCATTCATATTGAAACCATTTCTTGAATATGCAATAAGTATTGCCATGCGGTCATCTTTATCTGTTACCTGTTCTTTCAAGTCTGAATAGTCTTGTTTAAACAGTTCAAAATACATTACAACCGCTTGTGTGATTGTCTTTTGTGAGGTTGCTTTATTAGTTACTAAACTTCTATTTTTTGCAATGAACTTATCAAAAGATAGCCATTGTGGCGCATTATATGAAGCTTGGTACTTATTGAAAAGTTCTTCAATTTGTAATGTACGTTCTTTTTGTTCTTGCTCGTTGAACGTTTTAATTTGTACATTAACATGTTCTATACCTTCCTTTAGTACATCTTTTAAAGTCTGAATCTTCTGGTTCAATTCGTCATAAGGTGTCATGATTTCACTTTTCACTAGTTTACGTTGTGTGTCTAGCTCTCTGATTCGTTTATTGATTGTAGCTACTAGTTTTTTATTCTCTTTGATTGTTTCTTCTGTAACTTCTTGCTCTTTCATTTTATCAGCCAACTTCTGTGCGTCATTTAGTATTTTTTCATAGTCTGCAAATTCGATTGACTGAACACCATTGGTTTTAATTGCGATTTCAAATTCCATTGCGTTCGTCCTCCGCCTTTAATCGTAACCACTTAGCTTTGAAAATCTCATTAAATGTGAACCCCATTTTAATTAGGTCCGTTCGTTCCTCTAATGTGTTTAGTAGGTCATTTACAGTATACCCATAATCTAAGATTAGTAACATTTTATAACTCATTTGTTCTTGCTTTTTTTTCCATGCTTCCACGTCCTCCATTGTAATTTTATTTTCATCTTTTTTAGTACGTTTTATTAGTCCTTCAAAAGTTGAATATGTTTCGCTTTGGTGTAATGGTACCACAATTGAATCTGGTTTGCAATACTTTTCTGTAAATTCTTTATGTTCAGTTGAAGCTAAGTGACGATATGAACCGTTACTAAAAATATCAAACCCAGTATGAGCTTTTGTTGATTCATAAAATTCAATTACTTGTGGGTCATAGTTAGATTCTAACAGAAAGTAGTCTACTTGTAAAGAGTTTTTATCTAAATATTCCTGATAATCTATTGTAGTGCTTAAATCAGTTGCATATAATAATACTTCACCAGATTCAATATCTTCAATAATTAATCCATGACAGTCAACTAATTCTTCACCAGCACCATGATAGTTCTGGATAGTTGTGAATTTCATTGTACCAATTTGAAACTGAAAGTTATCACTAAAAACAACATCAGCTGGAATTTTTGTTTTTTCAAACATTAGATTACTTACTTCTTCATTAGCTAAAATTTTAATGTTTGGAAAGTTTTCACGAATCTTCTTATAAACAGCTGGCTTGAAATGGTCACCGTGTCTGTGCGTAAATATTAAAAAATGTTTTTCATATAGTAATGGCTCTATAAATTTGTAAGGCTTACCTGCATCAACTAATATATTAAATTGATTAGTATATATTGATACTGAATTTCCTTTACTACCTGTGTAGTGTACGTTCCATTTGAATGACATTTGCTTCCTCCTAATACTGTGATGGTGTATTGCGTTCAGACCATGGGTTGCCTTCTAACTCCCACAACTCTTTGCCAAGTCGTTTAGCAGTGTCCCATTTATCTTTGTCAATCGCTTTATTAATTTCAATAATTAATTTATGACGTTTATCCTCTACTTTTTTGCGCAGTGGACGCGCTACACGTTGTTTACCTTCTTGTGGGTTAATAGCCCACCCAAGGTTATTGCAGTGTGTGTTATTAACATCACCATCTTTGTAATACAGATAGCCTAGATTGTCTTTATTTAATACAAATGATTCAGCTACTAAGTTAGCAATAAAAAACTTACGTGTCTTGTTGTGTGACCCTTCTAATACTACATATGGTTTGCCGTTGTCATCATATGAGTTCCATACCGTTAAACCTGTGTCACGGTCAATCACATATCCCATGTTTGAAACTGCATACTTATCATACGGTTCAAACAATGGTTCAAATTTTTCAATCATTCCTTTAACTCCTCTACTAATTTTTCTAATTGCTCAATTGTTAAGATAATATCATTATCTGGGTGGCATAATACCATGCTAGCCATAATATCACCATCTGGGTATTTAGTTACTTCCATATATTCATGCTTGTTACCATTACAGATAAGGTGTATAGTTTTATAATTTCCAATTGGTCTATTAAACACTTCTACATTTTCCATATTACAACCCTCTTTCTTCAATATCTTCAATCAGCCAAGTTAAGTATGTTTTTGCCTTTTTAAGGTCCTCTAGTCCATTTTTGTGTTTATAACGTAATGGATATTTTAGAATATTTCCTTCTAGGAAACCACGGAATTCTTCTTTTGTCATGTTAGCTTTCATTATTTGAATTGGTTGAATACCGTTAACTGTATAATGAATTTGATTGTCAATCAAATCTGATTCAAAATAAACTTCTACATCAGGTTCAACACCATCACATTTTGAATCTTCAAAATTAACTTCTAATTCAGGAATAACAAAATGGTTTTTAAAAGCACTCTCTGTAGTATATGTGTGTGTTCCATCATGATATTTGACTTTCCACATTTTACCTTCCATTTTATGTGCTACACCTTTAGCCCCATTATCTTTGCGTTTTACTAACATTCCATCATGTAAAATCATTTAAATTCCTCCTAATGTTTTATAATTATTATTGTATCATATTGACGTTTATTTGTCAACACAAAACTTTTATTTTATGATATAATATATTTATAGCAAAGGTGATTCCTCCCACCTTCAACTATCTTAGGTCAACTCGTATGAGTTGGCTTTTTTTTTATTTTGCATATTTTGCGATAAGTTTAAAAACTTCTTGCGCCGTTTCAATATTTTCAAATTTAACAAATCCACTTGGTACATGTTGCATCATTACTGAATAGTTATAATTTGTACTATACATATCACCAAACCCATTTGGATTGTACTTTACATCAATAAGACAACCGTTTGGGAACAATTTTCTAAACATATGCATGTTATTCATCTTTTGCCATTCTCCGTTCTTCTCGTTTTTTAACTGAATCATAGGTGCGTTTCAACTCTGTTCCATCAAGTGGTGGGTTGCACCCAATTTGGTTTACATATTGTGACCATACCCATACTTCTTCATGTTCTAAGCCTGTAGCGAACAATTTGCCAATCATTTGCGTTATCCAGTTGTTTCGTCCTCCTTCATCACTTCCAGCGATAATATCACCTAACAGGTTTGCAGTCCATTTGCGTTCACGTTTTTTGTTTTGCTTTTGAATTGTTTTATCTGTGAAAATATCAAACCATTTTACAGGTAGGTCTGCAATTGGTGAATTGTCAATCACTTCATATTTTACACCATCAATAGTTGAACCCCACCCAACAATGTAGCGTCCATGTGTTTGGAAGTCAACACCTTCAACATCCTTGTGGTTCTGAATGAATTGCACATCATTATATTTTTCAGGTAGGTTGTAATACAGATGAAGCCCACCACTTGGTGTCATAACTGTTTTAGTGTCTGGTAACTCAATATCATACTTTTCGCAAAACTCTTTGAGGTTATCAGCACCACTAACACCATTATGAGTGTCAATATCAATTACTGCAATACCTGATAACTTACCAGTTAAAATACCATAGTTACCACCTTCTGCAACCCACTTCTTTACTTCTACTTTATCTTCACCATTAAATGAACCAGCAACTAACGGTGCTTTGCCATTCTTTTTAAGTCTTAATAGTTCCATATTGTTTCCTCCTATGAACATGCTACAATCTTAGCTGTTTCTAAATTATAACTATTTACTTCAATAATAAGCACATCAAGTCCATGTATATTCTCCATCACTTCCTCCATATAATTTTCTGCTAACTCTTTGGTAGTGAAAACCTCTGATTGGTAAGCTAGTGTTCTAGCTTCAAAATCAATAATATTTACAATATACATTTTAATTCCTCCTCTTGTCTTATGTACCTACTATATCATAGGATATAGTAGTTGTCAACTATTTAATTGAATAAAATACTAAATTTTCTAATTTTAAGGTGAATGTTTCTGAATCACCAAAACTAAGTTCTAAAAAACGTTGTGTGATATTTACACGTTTAACATTGATAAATAAGATATTTCTATTATCTTTACCAGCCATAAAGTTCACTGTTACTTCTTTTAATTCATTCATTTTAATATATCCTCCATCATTTCATTAGTAAAGTCTTGACCATTTGTAACTGTTTCAAAAATCTTTTTTTCCGTTGGTGTTTCAGGTACAATGTGATAATAAAGTGGTTTCTTTGTTTGACCATAACGGTCTGTGCGTGCCTTGGATTGTTCATAGTTGATTGATTCTAAAGGCATTGAATTGTAAATTGTCACATTTGCAATAACAAAATCATTAATGCCTGTAGAAGCGGATTTGTAGTGTGCTAACACAACACCGTTGTCTTTACCTTTAAATACTTTTAAGTCTTTGCTAGCGCCATTATATTGACTATATGGACGTTTTAACTTGTCTAATACTTGTTTCAACATTTCAAGTTCCACATTGTAATTATAAAATATAACTATTCGTTCGTCATTGTGTGTTTCAAGAATCTGGTTCAGTCGTTCAAATGGTTCTTTACTTACTTGTTTATTGATTCCTAATAAGAAACCATGGCTCACACAACGCATTGCATTAAATAGCTTACTACTATTGTCTAATTCAATTACTTCGCCGTTATCCGCTTTGTACATGCGGTGTTTTTTCAACTTAGCATACATAGCTGGTTTTTTAGTCTTATATACATAATCTTCTGGAAAGTAGTCTTTATCACGTGTGAAACGCACTGCGCATTGGTCAATCATTTGTTTTAATAAATGCTCGTTCTGATAACCTACAATGTCCATAAATCGCATAGAACCCATTTGTCGCATTTGCTTAATAACAAATAGTTGCTCAAACTCTTTTTTAGGCTTGCGGAATACATTTAGCATATATAACTGTGGGTAGTAGTTCTCTAGCTTCCCATTACTAACTGGTGTTGCGGTTAACAGTCTTACATAAGGTGTTTTCTTACATAACTTCATAGCAAACTTAGTTACTTTAGAAGAGCTAACACCCACTTTGTGGGCTTCGTCAATGATAATGAAAGTATCTTTATCTACCCATTTCAACAATTCAGTCACACGCCAGCTACTTTCAAATGAGATTGCAACTCGTTTTGCATCTGCTAATAACTCTTTATTTTTCTTTGTACCCTTGTTAAGTGGTGCAATGTCAATATCCATCAAAGCCCCATCTTCTGCAAAGTCCGCAACCTTTGGTGCCAAACAGATAACTAATAGCTTACTACAGCCACTTTGCAGGTAGGCACCTAAGGCGGTGAAGGTCTTCCCTGTTCCAGCATCAGATAAATCGTAAGGGTGTGTATTCCATTTTTCAATACCTTCAATTTGCGTTGGTAATAGTTCAATTTTTCCAATCTTAGTCATATAGTACTTCCACCTTATCATCTTTAATATCTGGTAAATATGGTTGTTCATAATTGAAATAAATATCATCTGCACCATAGTACACTGCACTTTCCATGTTATCCAAATAAAGTAATAGGTCCTCTAAATCATCAAGCGTATCTCTTAATAGTAAACCATATCCACCAGCACATCTAACTTCTTGTAAGTATCTAATTTGTAATGGGTCTGGCTGGTAGTTCCCTGTTTTAAGCTCTAATGCAATGAAGTAACCACTATAACACGCTTCAATATCTGCACGTCCCACACGGTCATATATGGTTGCTGTGTTAACATTTACAACCGCTCCTTTTGATTTCAAGTATTCTACTACTTCTTTACTAAATTTAGCTTCTTTTTTCACGTGCTGAACCACCTTTTTTATTACCTTGTAACATATTTGTCAATAGTTCAATGGCTTTTTCTACATCAATATTATTTTGAGAAAATACACCTAACATTGCTAATACTGTGTATGTTGCATATTTTTCTATGTCATCTTGTGAAATCCCTTTACTTCTGAAATCATTTTCCATTTCACTTAAAATATTATCAATTGCAATAATGCGTTCTGTTTTCATTTTTATTCCTCCTCTCCAAAAACTTCTTCTTTTAATAGTTCAATATGTCTTTCTGTTGATTCGTAATATTCTTCTAAACATAACAGATATAATAGTACACCTTCTTTAACAAAGTTGTCAATTTCAGTTTGTGTTAAACCTTTGTCTATGAATTCTTCTTGCATTAAATATGTTCGTGCGTCTAATCGTTCAATCATTTCTAAGTTTGTCATTTTTTTATTCTTCCTCTCCAATTACTAATTCAATTCCGCCCCAAGATTCATTGTAACTGATATTTAATACCTTTGTCAACTCATCATACTTTCTAAATAATCGTTCTACTGACTTGTCACTTGTTGTGTCAATTACTAATGCAGTCATACCATTTGATTCTTTCACTACTAAAAAATGACTGTCAACCACTTCGTATGCTTGTAATAAATTCATTTTAGTTATCCTCCTTGAATGTTTGAGTTGCTAAGAACGTTAATACGAATGATATAGACCATGCTATCATTACAGCATCCCTTGAACCTGTGAATACGATTGTAAAGATACCTACTAAAAATGCCACCAATACAGCTGTTAAAACTTCTAAATTTTCATTCATCTTATTTTTCCTCCAAGTCGTTAATTCGTTTTTCTAATTCAATAATTAATTGTTCATTGTGTAGTGTTTGAGTGATACTTGATACTTCAATACCTGAAACTTGTTTATACTTCAAAATAATATCTTGTTGTTGGTCATTCAAACCCTTGTATAAACCTATTTCATTTTTAGCTTCTTCAAGTTGTTCTTTCATATCAGTTATACCCATTGTTGCGGTTGAACCAGCGACAATGAATCCACATACTAATCCTATAATTGTTCCTGCATTTCTACCCTTCATTATTTGTTTACCTCCATTACACTAATTGTTAATACTGCTACTAAAGTTAATAATGTTACTACTAATGTTGTTGTCATTTTAATTTCCTCCTAATTGATTATATACTTAGTATAAATGATTGTTTTTATTTTGTCAAGTGTTTTGGTAAATTAATTTTCAAATTTTTGTCATACCGTCTGGGGTCAAGTGTCTTGTGAACATCATCTACTTTGTTTAGGTAGCTTGTAATTACTTTACCACTTAATAGTGACACCACAATACACTGTACTTCTTTGTTTACTGCATAGTGTGAACGTAGTAAAATGCGCTTGTCTGCGCCTGTTTCGTTGTACTCTACAATTGTACTATTTAACATGGTTTTCATTGTCATTTCATATGAAAATTTAGTTTCACCATTTCTTATTTTATCTTGTAAGTGAAAACCAATCTTGATACCACGTTTTAGCCATAAATCTTTTACACGTTCTCTAGCGTTATATACTTGTTCAACTTCCTTGTGTGTAAAGTGTGAAGCGTGTTTCTTTACTTGTCCTTGCGTTTTCTTTACTGTTCCAATTTGAAAGTCCATTTCATATCCTCCTCTTAACTTATGAATTAAGTATATCAGTTGGGGCTGAACTTGTCAACCCCTTTTCTGATTTTATTTTAAGTTTTCTAATACTGTTTCAGTTAGTAAAATCACATCTAACATTTTTTCTAGTCTATCGTTTAGTTCATGTCCTAGTTCTTTGTTTCCGTTGTCGTATGCTTCAATCATTTGCGCTTTTAACTCGTCATATCTTTTATTTAGTCTTTCTAATTTAGCTTCATATCTTTGTTTTGTTGTCATGTTTGTTTCCTCCCTTATCTCTATGAATTAATAATACCATCAATGTAATAGATTGTCAACACTTTTTATAAAATAAAATCGTTCTTGGTGCATTTTATTTTCAATGTCATATATCATCATAATTGTTTTAATTTCTGAAACCAGTTTACGAACTTCATGTTCATAAAATTCAACATTAGATACTTGTTTCCAATACCGTTGTGTGGTGTGTGATTGCATGTTTTCCTTGTCGTTCATTTCCATCAATTTCTTGGTTGCGCTATCTCGTTTTTTATCTACTTTCTTTAATTCAGATACTAGATATTTTAGAACTACTAGATAGTGTTTATCTAGTAGTTCTTCTTTTGTGCTTAACATGTGTAATCAACCCCACATAATGAACACATTTGTTTTAAAATCAATTCCACATCTTTCTTTGTGTGTGGTGCGTTGCATTCCATTTTTTGAACTTCCATAGCCCATTCTCTGTCACATTCCATTAGTTCCATGTATCTTGTAATGAATAATTCTTCTAATTCCTCAATTGTGTTTTCTAATTCTACGTAATATGGTTTCATGTTTGTTTCCTCCTCTTAACTTATGAACTAAGTATACCATGCGAAAAAAAGAAAGTCAACTGTTTTAGTCAACTTTCTTTAAATTATTTTTAAAAAATATTATCTGTTTCAGTAAAGTTGTTAGCCCATTTAATATTGGTTAACACATACTGTGGTTTTCCGTTAACTCGTTTTTTAACTCTGTTTAATACAATATTCTGCGATTTACGTTGTAGTTCTGGCACAAACTTGCGAGCTGAAACGGTCATTAGTCCTTCATTAACTAACATATCGTTATATGCTTCTAATAATTCGTTTGTTGGGATAAATGAGTTTTCATCTTCCACGAACTCAATTTCGTTCATGTCAATAAAGTTTGCCATTGTGTCATTTCCTTGGATAAAGGCATCACGCAATTTATTTGCATTATCACTGGTCCAGAAGTGTCCTTTGGTTTCTCCATTTAGTCCAAATAGTACATTTCTATATTGTTGTAAACAGTAGCTGATAAACTCTGATTTTTCTTCATATGTGAAATTCTTTGAACGTTCCAGCCACATTGAATCTGTGGGGTTATCTCTTCCCATTGTCTTATTAAATGGTAATGTGATAATACGGCGCAAGAAACCATGTGAAGTATCACTAAATGTAGGCATGTTATTAGTTGTGAAAATCATTAGTGCGTAGTTCGTAAATGTGAACTTGTTAATACCTTTATACTCTGCACTCATTACGTCATTACCTGATAATGTTTTCAGTGTACCTGTTTGTTTAATATGTTGCGCTGGCATATCTGTTTCAATATTCACCATTTTACCAAATAATTGAGAGCTTGCGAATTTGTCATTATTACCTGACAAGCTAGCTAGTGTTGCATGACTTGTGTTTGATTTACCTACTAGTTCCTCAATAAATGCCATAACGTGAGATTTACCGTTACTACCTTCACCAGTTGCGAATACCATTGCTTGTGGGTCTTGGTTGCGGTAGAAAATACGTCCAATCAATTGGAAAAGCGTTTTTGCGTCCTCTTCTAAAATATACTCAATCCATTCAGCAACGATATTGTGCTTAGGGTTCTCAATATAATCATATTCAATTCTTGTTGTTTGGTAGTCCTCTTTCACAGTTGGCTTTAATGTGTCCTCTTTAAAGCGATATGTGCCATTTTTAAAGGCTATTTTGTTTGGGTCCATTTTGTCATTAAATGGTAAGTTAGCACCAGAAGCAAGCGCATTTTTTGCCATTCTTTGGACTGCATTTCTAAATTGGTTAGCAACCTTTGCATTTTCTGCATAATGTGGTGTGTAGACCATCATAAATTCATTGTAAAGCTTTTGCCATAAACGAGCTTCTAAATTGTCCTCTGATACCTCATAGATTTTTGTGTCATGATTATAAACCACTGGTAAACCAATTGTGGAACTTGCGTGTACTGGTAGCACCTTAGCCATGTGAACAGCTAATGCTTCTGCGTTTAATCCATCATAGCTTGGTTCTGGTCGTTGTGGTTCTGCATTCTTAGCCGCATCTCCATTTTTGAAGTCCACTTCCCACTCTTTGTGGTCCTTTTCATACTCCTTTAGTGCTTTGATATATTGCTTGCTAGGTGTCAAAGTCTTTTCAAGCGTGCTGATAAAGCTTAATTCAACTGGTTGGTCATATTCAACTTTTTGTAATTCATTTAACATTCTTATTCCTCCTAAATATCTTATGACATTACTATATCATCTAAAAAAGAGAAAGTCAACTGCTTTATTTAACTTTCTCCCTTATCATAGCATATTTAATTTTAAAAATGTTTGTCGTATTGGTATATGCCAATCCAAAGTATTACGGTTACTAGTAAAATTACACCTAGTGCAATCCAGCCAATTGGTTTCATTACAGATAAAACCATTATAATACAAAATAGTATTAGACCAAATAGTATTAATAAACATACTGCGATACATGCCATCATAAATGCTTCAAATTTACTCATTTTTCCACCTCATCTATTTTTTTTAATAAACGTTTTTCATTCCATACATTTACAATATCACCAATATACTTAAGGTTGTATAAGGCTCTAAATTTATATGCTAATGTGTTTTGAACATCTTTATATTCATATTGATACATTAGTGGTACATTATTTTTTAATACAACTGTTACTGTAGCCCCATTATATGGTTCTTCAAATTCATAGTAACGTTCTGTGTACATGTCTACTCTCATTTTGTTTCCTCCTTATGAAATTTATAAACATCATGTAATCGTTCACGTAATTCACTTGATTGTTCCATAGTAATAACATCACTCATGCTAAGTCCCAAAATTACACCTTGGATAAATTTCATACCAGCGTGGTTGTGTTCTGCGTTTTCGTCATACCCTTCAATCATTTCTAAAACATGTTCAATTGCACTGATATTACTCATTCTACTCATTTTGCTTCCTCCTCAAATTGTTGTTTCTGCGCTTTAGTTGCTTTTGTGTCACACATGGTGGCTTGCTTGTGTATCCATGTTTTAGAAACCATGTGTATTTCATTGTCTAATAATGTGATAAAATAACCACGTGTGTCTATCTGGTCAATTCTATAAATATTTAATCCATCTGTTGAAGCCCATATTGAGCCAATAACCTTTACTGAATCACTCACTATGCGTCCTCCAATACATATAGGATTGAATCAAGTGGAATGGTGATAAATGTGGGTTGCATTTCGCCATCAATTTCAATTGCTTCTGGTTTTTCCAATTTCAATAGTTTTTCATCATTTTCAACCGCTTGTTCATACATTACAAGAATTGGTTCTTCTGTACATAAGTTGAAAAGTTCATTATTTGTTAAGCAAATATAATAATTCGTTTTGGTTGTCATTATTTTAACCTCCCACATTTTTTGCATTTTTCATGTGCGCCTAAATTATATGATTTGTAAATGCCAAATGGTTCGTAATCATGTATACAAAAGTTTTCACGTAATACCTCTTTACACCATAATATAAAATTTCCTATCATTGTTGTTCCTCCACTCGTATAATTTCAATTTGTTCTGGTCTAAAACCTGATTCATCTAAAATTTTCATAGCTGCACTAGCATGACTATTCGCAGTTACATGTCTTACCTCCACAAGTGTATCGTATCTTGTGCGCCATAAAACTTCATATTCTTTCATTCTTATTCCTCCTAGTCCTCAATATACTTGATAATGTTGTAAGTACCCCAGATTCCAATTGTTACAAATACTAAACCAAATACTGCCATGTTAGTTCCCTCCTTAGTTATCTTATACACCTACTATACCATCAGATATAGTAGGTGTCAAGTGTTTTATTCAAATTCTTTGATACTTTCAATAAGGTTGTTAAGTTTGCGTGCCTTTTTGCTTAAGTTAATTGCCTGTTGCTCCAAGCGGTCACGCTTTTTGAATAAGTGTTCTGCTTCCGTTGTTAGTGAGTCAATTTTAGCTTGTACACTAGACTTCAAGTCTATAGTTGTTTTAAAAGTTGGTGTTTCTTCTTTTTCAACTAATTCATATTGTCTTTCTGAAATGAAATAGTATGGATATTCATCATTTAAATAAATATAGCAATTATCAGTTAAAGGACTCTTATATTCTACAATTTTATATGTTTTACCAATTTCTAAACCACATCTTTTGTCAATGTTATGTGGTCCTAAATATTTTGTAATTTTAGCATATTTTGTCATTTCTTTTTCCTCCAATTCATTAATTCGTTGTTCATATTGTAAAACAATTTTGTCAACTTTTTCTAGTTCTGCTTTTGTTTTAATAAAGTTTTTAAACCATTCTTTGTATTTTTCCTTGTATGTGTCACGTTCAAGTTTTAGGTTGTTTATATCTCTATTCTTTTCTATCTTAATCTCTCTAATCATTTCTCTTAACTCGTTTATCTCCTCGTATGCTCTGTCAAGGTTGTTTGCGTGGTGAATACATCTTCCTTGCCATGTATCCCTATCATCTACTAACTCATTGTAGTTCTTAATCAATAAATCATGCTTTTTCTTTGATACTAACATTTTATATCCTCCCTTTAATTTATATATTTAGTATATCAGTTGGGGCTGAACTTGTCAACCCCTTTTCTGATTTTTATTAAATTAATTCAGCTGTTTTGTATGATTCACCATTAAGATACATGTAAATGTCATTACCTAATTGAATCACTTCTAATTTGTTACCTAACATTTCTTGTAATTTCACTTCTGCATTGATTTGTTCTTTTGTCATTTTTAATTCCTCCAATTTGTTTGTTGTTATCTTATACAACTACTATAACATGTGCTATAGTAGGTGTCAAGTGTTTATTTAAATTCTTTTAAAATTTCTAGGGCTTTTTTCGCTTCCTTTAGTTTATTGATTTTATCACGCAATTTAACTTCCTGTCTATCCATTCGTTCCATTTTATCAAATATATTTTGACGTTCAACACTTAGTGCTTCAATTTTATTATTTAGCCGTTGTTCAACGTCCACTGTGATTGTTGCGGTTGGGTATTCAACAATTTCAAATTTTATTTTAGCATCTTTGTCGTTCATACAGTATAGAAGATAATAACTTCCATTTTCTGCACCCTCATTATCAAGAATACACCCATTTGCTACTGTATAAATACGTCCTTTAGTCCACCAATTACATCCACCATCTTGTGTACAACGTAATTTAGTACCTTCTTTTAAGTCTGATTCTGTGTATTTCATTTACTTTTCCTCCAATTCGTTAATTCGTTGTTCATATTGTAAAACAATTCTGTCAACAATTTGTAGTTAAACATCTTTATCAATATATTTTTGACGTACTTTTTCGTGTTCTGCTTTCCACATGTCACACTCAATTTTTAGGTCTAATAATTCATCATCTAATTTGTCAAGTTCTTTTTCAAGTCTACGACACCTTTGTTCTAATGAAGTGTAATTTGATTGGCTTTGATTGTAAGAGTGTTCAAAATTGTTTTTAATGTCTACCAACCCGTTGTAATCGTCTTTCAACTTATTGTATTTCTTTTTTGATACTAACATTTTAATTCCTCCAATTTGTTTGTTGTTATCTTATGTACCTACTATAACATGTGCTATAGTAGGTGTCAACACTTTTGTTCAAAAAGTTTTAAAGAATTTCAATATATAGATAAGAAGCTGGTGTTGTTGAAATATTCATTACCTCACGTTCAAGGTGTGGTTCAACTTTTTCATATTCTTTAGTATATTCTAGTTCTTCCGATTGTGTGAAAATACAAATCTGTTCTTCTGTTCCGTGTTCTACTAATACCACTGTTCTTCCATATTCAACATACATTAGTAATTGTCCTAGTGTAAGCAATATTCTTCCTCCCATTCAATTTCTTTGATTGATACTAAACCAAGTGTTGTGAAATATTTGTATTCCTCGTCCCACTCTCTAAACTGTGTTAAAAGTGGTTTTCCACTACTATATGTTTCTATTTGCTCACAATTACGTTCTTCAATTTGTTCTTCAATTTTATCTACCATTTCATGATAATACTTGAGCGCACTCTCATATGAACTGAACCCTCTCATTGCTGGCACTTTATAATCAACTTTTACTAACCATGCTGTTTTCATTCTACACGCCCCCAAAGTTCTTTAATAGTTTCAATCATTAAATCTTGTTCAAGTTCAACTTCTTTACATACATGAATTAAGCCAGCCATTAACATGTAAATCACGTCTACTTCATCTACGTGGTTACTATTGATACTCAACTCTTTGTTTTCATCAAGTGTTAGTAATACTTTCTCTGTCATTACTCATTACCTCCTTTAAACACTTCATCATATAATTCTTGGATTGCTTCACGTTTCACTTTTAACATTGCAATTTGTGCTGATATTACATTACTTGGCTTTCCTATCAAATGTCCTGACAAATGACCAATATCCATATTGTATTGAATAAGTGTTCGTTGAAATGTTTTTCTAATCTTAGTGAGTTCATCAATGTTGACCAAGTTAAAATTTGAATCCCAAAATTGATTTAGGTTGTGTTCTAAGTCAAATGGTGTTGTTCCGTATTCTAATATGTCACCTTCATCACATTTAATATAGAAACCTGTTTCATTCTTTAGAATGTCATACTCTTTACCTTCTGTGTAAAATGGTTCTTGTGGGTGGCTACTTGTGCATTTCATTTTTAAATCTTTGTAGTCTATCATTTTAGGTCCTCCTTAATTCTAATTAGTGTTACAAAATCATCTAAGCTAATATTTAGCTCTTCCTGATTATTATAAATTAATTCAGTTGCTTTGTCAAGTAATTCGTGTACTTCTTTTTTAATATCTTTTTCTGGTTCTTCTTCTAATGTAACACATTTTATAAAATATGAATGCCAAACGTCGTTTAAATTTCTTAGTAGTCCGTCAATTACTGCTATATCGTCAACATGTCTATATGGTAAATTGAATCCTAAATCATCTTTAATGTAATACAGACCAGTAGTTGCGCTTTCGCAATAAATAGTATATGTTCTCCCTAATGTGAATGGTTCGCCTTCTGCTACATATGAGCATTTAATTTTTAATGTCATTTTGTTTCCTCCTTAATCAGTAGTTGGATATGTTTGTTGTCTATAATATACATCCCAATGACTTCATTGTCAAGATATTTGACTAATGTTTTATATGATGGTCCATATTCAATGTATCGTCCACGTGATTCCATTTCAAAAGTTAGTGGTGCTTTTGTTGCGAAAACCAGTGTGATTTTTAGGTCATTGTTGATAATGTTAATCATATCTCTTAATTTCATATTGTTTCCTCCTTAGTTGTGGTTTACATTTACTATACTAAACCATGTTGATTAATTTGTCAACAGTTTTGTTTAAAAACTTTTATACTATTTTGTATCAAATTTCCTATTTGGAAATTATGGTCATTAAAACTCCCTAAACTATGCAAAATTATCATAGGTGTTCTTCATTGAAGAACAGTATTGAACCTTAGAGCCACAAGGGATTGAACCAAGTGTTCTTCATTGGAGGTCTTTTTACTACTCACGTACCAGAATTATATTTTATATTATATATTTTTCTACAGATGGAGTAGAATATATGAAGAACACAGAGAACACTTATAATAAAATAGGATAAAAACACTGGTTTATCAACGTTTGTAGGTGTTCTTCATTGCGACAATTGGTTACTTCAACAGAGAACACATCAAGAACATCAAGAACACATGAAGAACATTTCATACTGGTTAATGATTAATCTATTCCCTAAAGTACAAATAAGTATGCTATAATATAGAAGTAAAGTAAAAAACAAATAGGAGGAATTAATTATGAATAAAGAAGTAGGAAACATCATTGGGATTGTATTAGCAAGTATCTTGGTACTTGGTTTGTTAGCACTTAACATCTATATCCTATGGGTAATTGTAGGCGTGTTGTTTGCAACAGGTCACACAGTAATTGCATGGTTAGTTATTGTTAACATTGTATTCACCGTACTATTCAACGCAACTAAACGAGGTGATAAGTAATGGAACATGAACTATATAATAAGACAGATAAGCAGTTACTAAAGAGTAACAAGGTGGACCTAGTGGCATACATCAGAACACTAGAGGGTACACTAGCCACATATGTTAACAATGCAGTAGAACCATTAGATAGTGAAGGTAATGTATATGATAGTACACAACCATCTATCACTGAACCAACACCACACCA
>OKNQ01000117.1_pt1 | contig 36127 bp, 40 predicted proteins | sample 1612851 | NCBI WGS metagenome assembly OKNQ01 (sample SAMN04436821, study PRJEB24849) | human gut metagenome | biome: human gut; feature: NICU; material: stool | host: Homo sapiens | place: USA: Saint Louis, MO | collected 2011-05-26 | reverse complement strand
TGATACCTATCGGGCTTTTGATCCCGGTTGAGAGCATATCAATACGGTTACGGATAGGCGGCACCCAGAGGTTTGCCAGACCCGGTAAACGGACTGTCCTGTCGAGTTCATCAATAATCTTGTCAATTGTCATGCCGGGACGCCACTGATCCTCAGGTTTGAGCTGGATCGTGGTTTCCACCATTTCGAGCGGCGCGGAATCCGTTGCGGTCTCTGCTTTACCGGTCTTGCCAAATACAGAAGCCACTTCAGGAACGCTTTTGATTAACTTGTCTGTTGTCTGCAGGAGCGCTGCAGCTTCTGCCGGAGAGACGCCAGGCAAGGTCGACGGCATATACAGCAGATCGCCCTCGTTAATCTTCGGCAGAAATTCACCGCCCACCTGACTCAGTGGCCAGATAACCGTGAAAATGGACAAGGCCGCAACCAGCAGGGTTGTTTTTGGCCAGTGGAGGACCCGCAGCAGCAAAGGATGATACGCTTTGATCAGCACCCGGTTCAGGGGGTTACTGGTCTCTGCAGGAATTTTCCCCCGGATCCAGAATCCCATCAGAATAGGAATGACGATGATGGCCAGTGCGGCCGCTCCCGCCATGGAGTACGTTTTCGTGAATGCCAGCGGGCCAAACAGACGACCTTCCTGCCCTTCCAGGGTAAAGATAGGAATAAAGGACAGGGTGATGATCAGCAGGCTAATGAACAACGCGGGTCCCACTTCCACGGAGGCGTCGGTAATCACCTTCCAGCGGGTGGCGTTGTCAATCTGCTCACCCGGATGCTGATGATCCCACTCCTCAAGCCGTTTGTGCGCATTTTCAATCATCACAATGGCGGCATCCACCATCGCACCGACGGCAATCGCTATCCCTCCCAGCGACATGATATTGGCGTTCAGTCCCTGGAAGTGCATGACGATAAAGGCGATACACAGGCCAAGTGGCAGAGAAATAATCGCCACCAGGGCAGAACGGACATGCCAGAGGAACAGTGCGCAAACGACAGCAACAACGATAAACTCTTCAAGAAGCTTGTAACTGAGGTTATCAATCGCCCGGTCGATTAACTGGCTGCGATCGTAGGTGGTCACGATTTCAACGCCTTCCGGCAGGCTGGCCTTCAGCGTCTCCAGTTTATCCCTCACTGCCGTGATAACGTCGCGCGCATTTTTACCCGACCGCAGGATCACCACGCCGCCAGCGACTTCTCCCTGGCCGTTCAGCTCGGCAATACCACGCCTCATTTCGGGCCCGGTCTGCACGCGGGCAACATCCCGCAGATAAACCGGCACGCCGTTCTCACCTGTTTTCAGGACGATGTTATTAAAATCATCAATGCTCTGAAGATAACCGCTGGCACGGACCATATACTCCGCTTCGGCCATTTCAACGGATGAGCCACCGGCCTCCTGGTTAGACGATTCAAGTGCCTGTTTCACTTCGGGCAGGCTGATACCGTACTGGGACAGTTTTACCGGATTGACCTGAATCTGGTACTGTTTCACCACGCCGCCAACCGAAGCGACCTCAGCCACGTTCGGGATGGTTTTCAGCTCAAATTTCAGGAACCAGTCCTGCAGAGAGCGCAGTTCTGAAAGGTCGTGTTTTCCGTTGCGATCGACAAGGGCATATTCAAAAATCCAGCCCACACCCGTGGCATCAGGACCGATTTCAGAACTCACACCGGCAGGCAGTTTTCCCTGAACCTGATTCAGATATTCCAGCACGCGGGAACGGGCCCAGTACAGATCGGTGCCGTCTTCAAAAATGACATACACATACGAATCCCCGAACTGTGAAAAACCACGCACGGTTTTTGCGCCAGGTACGGACAGCATGGTGGTGGTAAGTGGATAGGTGACCTGGTTTTCTACAATCTGCGGGGCCTGGCCGGGATAGCTGGTTTTGATAATGACCTGTACATCTGACAGGTCAGGCAAGGCATCGACCGGCGTGTTAATAATCGTCCATGTACCCCAGATGCTGAGAAACAGGGCCCCCATCATGACCAGGAAACGGTTGGCGACAGAGCGCCGGATAATCCATTCAATCATCGTCGTCTCCTCAGTGCCCTGAATGCATATTTACAGGCTGGTCAGACATTGCTGGCATACTGCTTTCTGTTTTTTCAGGGTGGCGCATACGTTCCAGCGCGCCCGTAATATTGGCTTCGGAGTCAATGAGGAACAGGCCACTGACCACCACGGTATCGCCTTCATTCAGGCCGGAACCGATGCCGGACTGTTGCTGTGATTCATGCAGAACGTGGATCTGTTTCGGCACAAACTTGCCTTCATCATCAACAGTAATCACGCGCTGTTCTTTGCCGGTATCGATAACGGCCTGGCTTGGTATCAGCAGCATCTCCTGGCTCTTGGTATTCAGTTTCAGATAGGCATTCATGCCCGGCTTGAGAAACTCATCCTTATTAGAAACCTGGAGACGGACCTGAAGCGTACGGGTTGTCTGATCCACGCTGGGAAGAATGTTCCATTTTTCGACATGGAATGTTTTATCCGGATAAGCCGGTACCGAAATTTCAAACTGCGACGTATCTTTCAGCAGATATGCGATAGATTCTGGCACTGCAGCGCTGATCCAGACCGGGTCCATCCCCTGAATCTGAGCCACTACTTTATCTTTCGAAATATTCATGCCGGTGCGCAGGTCAAACGCAGTAATGACACCATCAATAGGTGCTTTAATGGTAAAACGGGTCTGGATTGTGCGGGTTGAACGCAGCCTTTGAATATCCTCTTCCGGCATACCAGCCAGACGAAGTCGCTCCAGAACCCCTTTTATCTGGGTTGACGTACCGCCTGTACCGGATAACAGCAGGAACTCACTTTGTGCCTCAACCCATTCAGGAATGGTGATATCGATAAGCGGAGTGCCTTTCTTCACATGATCGCCAATCGTCAGGGGATACACTTTTTCGACGAAACCGTCAGAGCGCGCCTGCACAATGACAAACTGATACTCGTTGTAACTGACATTAGCCGGGATTGTCTGGGAATAATTCAGCATTCCTCGCGTGACTTTTTGCGTTTTTAATCCCAGATTCTGAACCTGCGTTGGATCGATACGGATCCCGCCACTGCTTTTATCGCCACTTTCATCAGCATATTTCGGCACCAGGTCCATATCCATAAAGGGAGATTTTCCGGGTTTATCAAATTTGGTATCCGGTTTCATCGGGTCATACCAGAAAAGTACCTTTCGCTCCGGTGCCTTTTGTTCGGTTTGTACTGTTTTTTGTGATGAGTTTACATACTGCCAGGCAGTAACCGATATCAGCCCCCCTGCTATGAGGCTGCTGATAATTATTGCAGCATATTTTATCTTTAAAGAAGCCATACAATTTCTCGCTGAAAAATCAAAACACCTGGCATATGCGCCCGATCATTCATTCACAGTAATCCCTTAATGAATGTTCAGGCGCACTGGATGTATTCGCTCCGGACTGATAATCAGGATTGCGTAACGTTAATGCTTTTGAGTAAGGAGATATTGCCCTGCTGAATAAACGAGAAATCGACATGGTTGCCGGTTTTCAGGGCATTGATAGCGTCGTCTGCATTAACAAAAGTGAAGCGCATGGTCATTGCAGGCCAGCCCACAGCAGGGATTGCTTCGTGCGAAATGGTAATCTTTTTACTATTCATATCAATGTCTTTAACGACACCGGTGCCCTTGATAACCTGCTGTACCGAAGCATCACTGGCAGCATTCATATCGCCATGCTGATGTGTTTCAGCATGAAGACCGGCAGAAAACATGACAGAGAAGGCACCAAATAAAACGGCTTTAAGTGAATTACGCATTTTTAATTTCCTGATTAATTAAATAAATTTACTCTACCCAACCGCCACCCAGCGCGGTAAACAGATTAATTTCGTTAACCTGTCGGGAATAGGTAAGATCGAGAATGGTTTGCTGCGTAGCGAAGAGGGAACGTTCTGCATCCAGCACTTCGATGTAACTGACAGCACCACTTGCATATAATCCTCTGGCACGCTGGAGAGTTATCTGAAGTGAATCAAGATAACGCTGCTGTGACTCAAGTTGCTGGCTAAGGCTGTCGCGCAGCGCAAGCGTGTCGGAAACATCCTTAAAGGCTGACTGAATTTTTTGTTCGTAATTAACCACCGATTGTTGCTGGCGAATTTCAGCCAGCTTCAGATTGGCTTTATTCCTGCCAGCATTAAAAATAGGAATTTCAATTTTAGGGATAAAATTCCACATTCCACTTCCTGACGTAAACAGGCTTGACAGCTCCGTACTGCTTGCGGAAAGACCACTGGTCAGGGTAATGGAGGGGAAAAAGGCCGCTCGCGCTGCGCCAATATTGGCATCAGCCGCTTTCAGCTGATATTCCGCTTCCATAATATCCGGTCGCTGCAGCAAAATTTGTGACGACAGATTTGGTGGCAATTTTACTGGTGCGATCTCCCCGCCTTTCATCCCTTTTTCTGACGGAAGTGCGCGGTACGTTCCCAGCACCAGTTGCAGGGCATTGTTTGCCTGAGCCAGATCGCCTTCTCGTTTGGCTATTTCGGCGCGGGTACTTTCGATTTGTCCTCTCGCCTGTTCAAGTGCCAGAACGTTCGTACTCCCGGTCACGAGCTGTTGCTCAACGAAAGCATAGGACTGTTCATAATTTTTCAGCGTTTCCCGCGCAATACGGAGTTGTTCGTACGCCAGTTGCTGGCTGAAATAGCTCTGTGAAACGCTGGAGACCAGCAGGATGTGTACGGCCCGACGGGCTTCTTCGCTGGCAAAGTAGTTCTGGCGGTCAGCATCACTCATGTTCTTAAGTTTGCCGAAAAAATCGAGCTCATAGCTGAGCTCCAGACCCGCGTCGTACTCCTGTGTGGTCGGCTTGTCACCTTTCAGACCACCGTTGTATGTGATCCCGGATGAGGCATTCAGCTGGGGATAACGATCTGCATCCGTGACGTTGAACTGGGCCCGGGCCTCTTCAACCTTCAGGGCAGCCATTCTCAAATCACGGTTATTATTCAGGGCTTCACCGATCAGCCTGCTGACCTGGGGATCGACAAAAAAGTTTCGCCAGCCCGTATCCTGATAGCTGTTTACCGCAGGCGTCAGACTGTTTTTAGACAATGAAAACTGCTGGGGAACCGGAGCTGGCGGACGCTGATATTCAGGTGCCAGAGAAACACAACCAGCCAGGATGAATATGGTACTGATGCTGAGTAATTTTAATTTGAACATAACGCTTCTCGTACAGGCAGACCTGGTAAATGGTTCAAACGAAATCCAGAGTATTGATAGGGATACTTTACCGAACGCTCTCTGTTTGCCGGGTGACAGGATAATGACAATGTTGTCATTTTTGCTGTAATCCGTTGATAACGATCGTGGGAGCAATAAAATGACATTAGCAGCCAGCCGGGGAGCAAGATGAAAATATTGATCGTCGAAGACGAAATTAAAACAGGTGAATATCTCAGCAAAGGGCTTACAGAGGCAGGGTTCGTAGTGGATCACGCTGATAATGGTCTTACCGGATATCATCTCGCCATGACAGCCGAGTATGATTTAGTCATTCTGGATATCATGCTACCTGATGTGAACGGCTGGGATATCATCCGCATGCTGCGCACTGCCGGAAAGGGTATGCCGGTCTTACTGCTGACAGCCCTCGGCACGATCGAACACAGGGTCAAAGGACTGGAACTGGGTGCGGACGATTATCTGGTTAAACCCTTTGCGTTTGCCGAACTGCTCGCCCGGGTGAGAACCCTTCTGAGGCGGGGAAACACGATGATCACGGAAAGCCAGTTTAAGGTGGCTGACCTCTCGATTGATCTCGTATCCAGAAAAGTCAGTCGCGCCGGAAACCGCATTGTGCTCACCAGTAAAGAGTTCAGCCTGCTGGAATTCTTCATTCGCCATCAGGGAGAGGTTCTTCCCCGCTCCCTGATTGCCTCTCAGGTCTGGGACATGAATTTTGACAGCGACACTAATGCGATCGATGTCGCAGTAAAGCGACTCCGCGCTAAAATAGACAACGATTACGGGACAAAGCTGATCCAGACAGTCCGGGGCGTGGGCTACATGCTGGAGGTCCCGGATGCATAGCAAACCTTCCAGACGCCCTTTCTCACTCGCTCTGCGGCTGACCTTTTTTATCAGCCTGTCCACGATACTGGCTTTTATCGCCTTCACCTGGTTTATGCTGCATTCTGTTGAAAATCATTTTGCCGAGCAGGATGTCAGCGATCTTCAACAAATCAGCACCACACTGAACCGTATACTGCAGTCCCCGGTGGATCCGGATGATAAAAAAATAAGCAAAATAAAGGAATCAATTGCCAGCTACCGCAACGTTGCCCTTTTGCTCCTCAATCCCAGGGGTGAAGTGCTCTTTAGCTCAGCTCAGGGGGCGGCACTACGCCCGGCAGTGAATTCAGCAGATTTTAGCGAGCACAGCCGCGCACGGGATGTCTTTCTCTGGACGGTGGAGGATCCTGCGGGACCGATGGATACCGGGTCCGAAATGAAGATGGAAACATACAGGATTATCGCCTCCTCTGGTCAGGCGATATTTCAGGGCAAACAGCAGAACTATGTCATGCTGACTGGCCTATCCATTAATTTCCATCTCCATTACCTCGATGCGCTGAAAAAGAACCTGATTGCGATTGCCGTCGTGATAAGCCTGTTGATTGTTCTGATCATTCGAATCGCTGTCCGTCAGGGGCACCTGCCCCTTCGTAATGTCAGCAATGCCATTAAAAACATCACCTCCGAGAATCTTGATGCGCGACTGGAACCGACACGCGTTCCCATTGAGCTGGAGCAACTGGTTATCTCGTTCAATCATATGATTGGAAAGATTGAGGATGTCTTTACCCGCCAGGCCAATTTCTCTGCCGATATCGCGCATGAGATCAGAACGCCCATCACCAATCTGGTGACGCAGACTGAAATCGCACTGAGTCAGGATCGAACACAGAGGGAACTTGAGGATGTCCTCTATTCCAGTCTTGAAGAGTATAACCGGATGACCAAAATGGTCAGCGATATGCTGTTCCTGGCACAGGCAGATAATAATCAGCTGATACCTGACAGGGTCATGTTTGACCTCAGAGCGGAAGTCATGAAAGTCTTCGAGTTTTTCGAAGCCTGGGCCGAAGAACGCAATATCACGCTCAAATTTAACGGGATGCCCTGCCTGGTTGAGGGAGATCCACAAATGTTCAGAAGGGCGATCAATAATCTGTTATCCAATGCCCTGCGTTATACCCCGGAGGGACAGGCAATCACCGTCTCAATAAGAGAGCAGGAGAGCTTTTTTGACCTTGTGATTGAAAATCCGGGGAAACCGATCCCTGAAGAACATTTATCAAGGCTGTTTGACCGTTTTTATCGGGTGGATCCATCCAGACAACGAAAAGGAGAAGGCAGCGGCATCGGCCTTGCGATTGTGAAGTCAATCGTGGAAGCACATCACGGAAGAGTGCAGGTGGAATCAGACGTACGCTCCACGCGTTTTATCTTATCCGTGCCCAGACTGGAGAAAATGATCCCGGAAACCCAATGCTGAAAATAAAGATGTAAATGACAAAGATGTCATTAGCCTGTCATGCAGCAAACAGAAGCCATTCGATATAATTAGTGCAACTTATCAGGAAGGCTGGATTGCTTCATCAATACCCGGCGTCAGAGTACGCCAGGAAATGAATATCCAGCCCTCTTCCGGAGAAATAAACGCTGCCGAACTTGTTTCAGTTATGGAACTGAAAACACCGGTTGTACTTCCCCGGACATCACTAATTCAGAAATGGAGAGTTATCATGAAAAATATCGTATTAGCATCTTTGCTGGGCTTTGGTTTAATTTCATCGGCCTGGGCCACTGAAACCGTGAATATCCATGATCGCGTCAACAATGCACAGGCTCCTGCTCACCAGATGCAGTCTGCTGCGGCTCCTGTCGGGATCCAGGGGACTGCTCCTCGTATGACCGGTATGGACCAGCATGAACAGGCCATTATTGCTCATGAGACCATGACGAACGGCTCGGCGGATGCGCACCAGAAAATGGTGGAAAGTCATCAGAAGATGATGGGAAATAACACGGTATCCACGACCGTCCCGTCAACGTCTTACGCGGCGATGAATGAGCATGAAAGAGCAGCGGTTGCCCATGAATTCATGAATAACGGGCAATCCGGCCCACATCAGGCCATGGCCGAAGCGCACCGCCGCATGATCAATGCAGGCTGAATGCGACGGTAGTATCCGTGCTGTTACCTTTTCCCTGATAGATTTTCCTGAAACAACGTTGCTACATTTTTGCCCCCCGTCAGGGGGCTTTTTTGTCTGACTCAGCTACACTTAACCGGTACCTGTCTGAAAGGAATTATTATATGAAAATCAAAAACACCCTTTTTGTAATATTAATGTTATCCCTGCCAGCCATTTCTGCTGAACATTCGGAAATGAAAATGTCAGATATGCACTCATCGGCATCATCACAGGAATATATGGCTGGCATGAAAAATATGCATGAAAAAATGATGGCCGCCGTTAATGAATCCAATCCCGATAAGGCCTTTGCAAAAGGTATGATCGCACACCATGAAGGGGCAATCGCAATGGCTGAGACCGAGCTCAAATACGGAAAAGATCCCGAAATGAGAAAGCTTGCGCAGGACATCATTAAAGCTCAAAAAGGTGAAATTGAGCAGATGAATAAATGGCTTGACAGTCATAAATAATGAACACTGGAGTGTTGTCTTGCGCACCCTCTTAGGGTACCCCCGGACACGAAAATATATAGCACTTAACTAATTAAAAACCCGAATAATTTCGGGTTTTTAATGTAACTTTCTTTTCTGAACGGAAATAATAGTCATACAATTTAATTTTCTTGTAATTACTCCTACTTTTAATCAGGTACTGGACGATGGATAACGACTCCCGCCTGAGAGGGAAAATCCGTCTGGTTACCTGGCGCTATACTTAACCGATTGATCGACATGCTATGCTGGTTAAATATTAAAATCCTCCCCCATAAATCTGAACCACATGACAGGATTGATAGTCAGGCAGTATTTCACATTCATTGCTAAAAAAATAAAAATAAGCATGCATCTTCTCGAAGATTAATTATCTTCCATCTTGTAAAAAAGAATCAAATCCTCTAATAATATCTCGATTCCCGCTTTTTTTAATACATCTTTCCGCTCGGCATATATTTTCCTCAACATATCTTCAAACCCCTTGCCAAGATGAATTTGTTTATGGCAGTTGCAACATAGTGATATGATATTCTCTTCCACATCCAGTGAATTCTCAAAATAGTCTTGCTTTGACATCGGGACAATGTGATGAGGTTCTGTGTAATTTAGAGGAGAGTTTCGCCTTCTGAACGTTGGATGGTCGCAATTAATTTCACATTTATAATCAGCTTTGTTAAGCGCATTTTTTGAAACAGATTTACTTCTTGGGTATGAGAGTCCATTTTTGACTTCTATTGCAGCTTTCTTAGGTTTCGCTTTTTCGCTATACTCAAATGTCTGAGTAACGTCAAAGTGATTACTTTCTTCTAGAGCAGTGATCAAATCATTATCTGAGTAAAAATCAATGCTTGAGCTTTCGTTCGTACTAAAAAAATCTAGTTCTTTTATTGCCTGAACAAGTTCTTCACGGATAGTCCATAAATTTCGCTTTGGGTTTCCTTTAATTTCTCTACTTTTCATGACTGTAATGAATTTTGTCCCGGAAGCAATCTTTCCGACTCCTTTAACCTCGAATCGGCCAAGCTGCTTCTGAACTCTTCCACCCAACCCATTGATTACACCATTAGCACTCATACTGTGCAGGTCGTACTTCTTGCCGATATCGAAACATGTACAGGAATGGTCTGGCTCAATGAACCATTTTTTTAACGCTGCAATACTTTTGTCATCAAAAACTTTTTTATCCCTTAATAAAATCTTCCATTCTTCAACGCTAATATCTATATCACAGACGTATTCACCATCAATTACTTCACATATTTTTTCAATCATGTCCATAACTCTCTTGTAACACAGGCTTTGTAATAATGTAAAATCCGTTACACGGCGTTGTATGTAATGTCATTGTCTCTTGGACTCCTACAGTCCAAAACAACTTTGTGTTTTGTTGTCCAAAAACTTTTTGTTGCCGTGAGTTCTCACTGAGATAAATCTCGCCTTGAGCGTATCACATCTGCAGACTTCCTCTCAACCTTATGGACTTAACCCGGTCATTCTTCACGACAAAGAAAGTACGGCATTTTACATGACGAAGAGACGGTCTCAGCTTCACATGACCGGATAACGTTTTTAATGTACTTCATTATTACGGCACGGGTGTTCAACGAGTATTTTTAAATATTAATCATTTTGTTTAACGGGTGGATACCTACAAATTTTAACATTTACTAATCAAGATAGCAGTTATACGTACTTTCCCGGCAAAAATCCTGAGGTTTACAGATTCCCTCACCGTAACAGACCCGGTCATTCCCCTGGTCCTCCGGAGAGTCTGGTACGAGTGATAAACGTGAATTCCTGTACCTGAAGTTCAGCCGCTGGCAGATAAGTCGTGAACTATAATTACACTCAGTCAGATCCAAACACCTTTTCATCTGCATATATACTTTGTACATACCAGGAGATTACATGCAGGCACCCGGTATACCGGAGAATGAAGAACAGAGGCTGAAGTCCCTGTATATTACCGGCCTTCTTGATACCCGTGACGATGAGCGTTTTGAACGCCTGACGCGGCTGGCCCGCAAAGCCTTTCAGGTCCCGGTGGCTCTGATAAGCCTGCTGGATCGCGAGCGCCAGTGGCTCCTCGCCTGCCAGGGCGTCGGCGTGCGCGAAACTCCACGTGATATTTCGTTCTGCGGGCACGCCATTCTGCAGGAAGGGCCTTTTATCATTCACGATGCGGCTGCCGATGCGCGATTTCACGATAATCCCCTGGTTACCGGTGAGCCACACATCCGGTTCTATGCCGGCCAGCCGGTGAGCCTGCCGGACGGCACGGTGGCCGGCACGCTGTGCCTGATCCACACCGTTCCCCGCGCCTTCACGGATGAGGACATTGCGTCCCTCCGGGACCTGGCCTGTATCGTGGAGGACGAATTCGAGGCCATCAGCATGGCCATGACGGACAGCCTGACGGGCATTCCCAACCGGCGCGGGTTTTACCGCGCCGGCGAAAAACTCTTCCGCGCAATGAACCGGCAGGATGCGTCGTTCAGCCTCATCTATTTCGATCTGGACAGGTTCAAACCGGTTAACGATCTCTGGGGACACGCGGAAGGTGACGAGGTGCTGAAGATCTTTGCCGGCTTTTTACATCAGCACCTTGAACCGGGTGAAATAGCAGGCCGCCTCGGCGGGGATGAGTTTGCCGCCCTGATCCGGCGAAACGGTAACACTCAGTCTTATCTGCACGCGCTGAGTGCCAGTCTCGATCATTACAATGACACCTCGGGCAAGCCCTACAACATCAATTATTCCTTTGGCGAACTGATCAATAACGCAGACCATTATACGACACTGGCGGAGATGATCGGTAAATGTGACGAAGTGATGTACCTGAAGAAAAAAAGAAAGACCCTGTCGCGGAAAACAGAAACGTGACGTTCTCCTTCCCGGCTGATCCCCTGACCCGGGGTTCAGCAGGACGACAGGCTTAATATATTTAACCTCATGACATATAAATCCATTTATATTTGCTCATGGTGCAATAGTCCACTCATCGCAACAATTACTCGTTTTTTGTGTCCATGCTGCAATAATTCCTCTTCTCCACTTCTGAGATCCGAAAAAAGGTAAAAGTAACTTTTTCCAGGATAAACACAGGGGCGAAGTCATCGCACCTGTGTTTAGTCTATTTCACAAATTTCCACACGCCTGGAGGAACTTTGTCATACAGTTTCCCCATTGTCAGCTCCGCCAGACGATGATCCACAGCTGCGTTGAAATGTTCAAGTTCCGATTCTGAAAGCGAATATTTATTTTTTTCAATAACCTTTTCCAGTGTTTCCCCTGAAGTACAGCGCCTCAATCGTAAAACCCATTCATTTTTAGTCATTTTTTCTCTGCAGGTTCTGTGTACTGTTTGAAATTCTAATATCCGAAATAGTAAAGTAAGTCATCAGCGGGTTTTTCGTTGATGGGCACCAATTCTATTAAAGAACTTGTAAATACTAAAGCACAATAGTGCTGAAATACCATATATCCAGAGAATAGGCATTTCGTTATAAAAGCGCGTCATTTGTCCTGATGAGTCAACTACTTCCCTGACCATAGTTAAAGAACCATCAAGAAACGCATCAAATGGTGCCATCACTACGTATATGAAAAAAGCATTTAATATATACATCATTTTTCCTGACAGATCATAACCATCAAGAGTTGAAAACTGAGATATGAAGATGAGCCAGGTTGAAAAAACCAACAAACACAGGAGCATATATGTCGTGACATATATGGAAACAGTCTTAAATTCTTTCATAATAACTTCCTTTTATTAATCATAAGCCTTTAACCAGAACTCATCATGGTTGAAACATAATCTATTATAAAAAAGGGAGCAAAGCCAGACATATAAAATAATCTGACTGTACTCCGCAGAATATCAGCGATGTAACTATGATGGGCATGGGAATTCTGCTATCACTTAATACGCCTGCTTTTCCTCTCATTAAAGAAACGGCAGTGATTACACACACGACGGCAAACAGCAGCGATACGACGGTGCTGAACATCATTCTTTCTCCTGTTTATTATCCATTTTTGCTGACGAATTCACTGATGGTCAGTCCGGACTCGCGGATTTTATCCGAAATTTCCCTGAACTGCTCTTTCCAGCCATTTTTCAGATTTCTTTGTGACGCTATTTTGCAGGCGACGCTGTAGGGCGTGCGCCCCAGTTTCTCGGCCAGCCAGAACAAATGCGTACCAATTTCCTCATCCGGTACCGAATCAAGTGCATCCTGCAGAAACACTTCTTCCTCTTCACTCCAGGCATCGCCGGCATGTGGGAAGCGGGGATCGGTGATGCGCTCCTTTTTCTCTGCCGGTGGCTTACCGCCTGCCGGTGTTGTGGATTTCTTCATGCTGACCCGGGCTTTTATGGCGCCAACGGCGGCGACCGCACGGACCAGATCCTCGCGTTCTGCCCGCGTCAGCAGACTATCCTCACAGATCAGGGTGTTCAGATTATCGATCAGGGTGTTCAGCCGGGTTTCAGTGACTTTCATGGTTAAGCTCTTGTTCCTTGTAGTGGGTGGGATCGGTCCCGGCTCTCATCCACCAGGACGGAGATCGTCAGCCGGGGTTTTGCGACGCGTGCTACGTGGCCTGCTGAAGATAACGGGCTCATGTCCCCTCTCCCGCACCGGCGTCGTCCCACACCATCACCGTGGCCAGATGCTCCGCCACCTCCCGCCCCGTGAAGCTGGCCAGGATAGCCAGCGCCGGGTTGGCCGCTTCACGAGACAGCGGACTGCAAAACCCGAATCCATCCGTCATCAGGAGCCACTGCAGACGTTCAGTCCAGCGCTCGCCGGGTTTGCGTACCGGCGAAAACACAATCTCCGTCAGCTGTTCGCGGTTGCAGTACAGCTGTTGCCGTTCCAGGTCTTCCAGCAGGGTGTTCAGCTCGCACCGGTCAGCTTCTTCCTGACTCATCAGCGGCCAGCGGATGCGGTGCCACTGCAGCTCCTGGACCTGGTCGGCGGCGAAACCCGCGCGGGCCAGCAGGTCAGCCAGCGTGGACTCCGTGTCTTCCTCATAGCCGGCTGCCGTGAGCGTGAACGCCTCCGGACTGTCGCGCAGAACCTGCAGCAGGCGCGCCGGCGCCGGCAGGTCGCGGAGCGCCTCGCCTGGCGTGGTAACGGCCTGCCTGATCTCCTCATTCAGGCCGGTGATCCCCTCCGCCTGCAGCGCGACGTCCAGCTGGCAGTACCAGGTCTCGGTCCGGTCCGCCGGCGCGGTATCGTTCAGCGTGCCTTCCTCCAGCGTGGCGCTCTCATTGATCTGCACCCGGACAGCAATCCCCGCATCGTGGCAGGCCTGCAGCCAGGTGGCGACCTGCAGGGGATCGCCCGCCAGGCGTGTTACCTGCCCGGCCGTGTTCCACAGCTGCAGGCAGGTGGTGTCGCCGAGACGAATCACGTAGTCGCCCCGGCACGCCAGGTGCCAGCGACCATCCAGCGCCACCGGCCGGTCGTCAGCCTCTTCCGCCTGGCTGCGCGGAACCAGGGGCAGAACCCGGACCGCCGACGCGCGCTGATCGGCCAGGACGCGCGCCTGTTCGTCAGCCAGAAGCGGGGCGGCCAGCGCACGTCCGTTTTCCGTCAGCTCGACGGCCAGCTGCAGGTTCGGCGCGCGCAGGGTACGCAGCCAGCCCGCGGCTTCCATCCGCCGGCAGGAGGCGCGCAGGTTCGGCCCGTACACCGGGGCATCCCCGCCCTGCTCCAGCATCCGCTCAATATCCCGCGTGGCCACCGGTCCCGGACGTTTCGCATCGAGGGCGGCCAGCACAATCAGCACCCGGCGCTGCAGCGGCGATGGTCGGCGCGCATGAGTCATTACTTGTCAGCCTCCGGCCAGATGAGCTTTCTGAGGCGCAGATGATCGGCGTCTATGAGTTCTTGCCTCTTTATGGCATTCATCGAGGCATAGCCATTAATGGCCAGTTCATACCAGAAGCCCAGAACGGTGGCGGCCTCGGTCGATGCAGTCATGTAAGCCAGGCCCTCGCTGTCCAGTTTACATTCCCGGATACGTTGTTCCGCGAACCGGGTCAGCTGCTCATAGCTGAGTGAAAACGTCATTTCCTGATCCATCCTGCACGCTCCGTCTGATAATGTACGGTGAAGTAAAAAATCATATCTTGGCTGATTTTCTACCAAATGAGTAAACATCATATCAGATATGATGTTATTGATTTTGATTAATATAACATCCAGTATGATTTTATGCGTATGGTTTAATTATCATATCCTTTGCCGGTTTCCCGCCGCGCAGATCCGATTTCTGGCTTAATCGGAAGTTTCTAGAGGGGAGGATTTTAAGCTTAAGTGGTGCGCCTTTGGTTTCCCTTCTGACGGAGACCAAAGTGTGCAGGGAAGAGGATCGTTTCCGCCATAATGTCTGTTGCTGAATTGCCCTGTCATGCCATCTGAGAGACGAGCACCGGTCGTATCGTATATACCCAGCATATGCCTGAATGGCTCCGGACCTGTTACTCTCTTTTCATCATTATTCTTCTCAGGATATAAGGCCTTGAATCAGCGTAAATACATACAGTCCGTAGAGAGGGCTATGCTGCTCCTTGAAACACTGGTCACCCGTAACGAAGGATTCCGTCTGGCCGAACTGTCAGAACAGTTTTCTCTGAATAAAACGACGTTACATGGGTTGCTCGCCACGCTTTCTTCGCTTGGATACGTTTCACGCCGTGGGCAGTATTATATTGCGGGGCTGCGGTTACGGGATGTCGCCCGGCCGCTCACGGATACGGACCAGCAACTTCGGGAACTCTTTACTCCCGCACTACGCAGGCTTGCTGTGCTCAGTAGCGAAACCTGTTGGCTGGCTGTGCCATGTGGTACACGTGAGTATCTCTATATTGACGCGATCGAAGGCGGAAGTTCGCTGCGTGTCGCCAGTCCCAGGGGGATACGGGAGGGACTGACCACTTCAGCAATTGGACGTGTCTTTCTCGCTTTTGATGATGACCTGACGAGAACCCTCAGAAAGGAAGGATTTATTACTGACAAACTCAATAGCGAGCTGCTCTGTATCGCTAAATCTGGGTATGCCCTTGATTTAGAGGAGGCGGAGGAAGGATTTAACTGCCTCGCGCTTCCTCTGCGACAGCATGGTTACGTAGTCGCCGCGCTGGGAATGGCGGGCCCTTCTCATCGCCTGCATCCTGACTATCTAAGACGGCTGGCTGTCAGAGTGATGAGGGAAATGTTTGACATTATCAAACTTTAACAACTGATAGCTGGCATTGCTTGGGCAATATAATCCCGGTCCGCTATAAAAACACTCTTTCATGAACCGGAGTGTTTTATATGTTCGAGAAAATTTCACGTGATGCCATTCGTACAATTACCTTACTGGCTCAGGAGCAACACCAGGCTGTTTGTATCAGTATTGTGGACAATGCAGGCCTGCTGAGAAGCTTCCTGCGAATGGACGGTGCTGTAGCCGGCGCAATTGATGTTTCGATTAAAAAAGCTCGCACCGCAGCCTTGTTTGGTTCTGATTCAGCCTCCCTGGGACAGGAAGCCCGTCCGGGCGGGAAAATTTATTCTCTGGAGTCGACTAACGGAGGCTTAATCAGTTTTGGCGGCGGGGTTGTTTTGCGGGACGATCAGGGCAATATTCTTGGCGCTGTTGGTGTGGCCGGGGCTACGGTAGATGCTGACCAGCAACTCGCTCTGTCAGGAGCCGCGGCTACGTCTGCTGCAGGCAGGGTGTAAGGCTATGCAGCGTATTCACCCCGGTTTGCTGGCATTGTCCGTGACAGCGTTTGCTATTGGTATGGCCGAATTTATTGTGGTAGGTATTCTGCCTGAAATCGCGACAGCACTGACCATTGATCTACCCCGTGCCGGCAACCTTGTGGGTTTGTATGCGCTGGCTCTGGCTGTCGGTACACCGTTACTGGTGATGGCTATCGCTGGTTTCCCGCCAAAAAGGGTGCTGACAGCCCTGATCATTATGTTTCTGGCTGGAAGCCTGCTTTCGGCACTGGCGGACAGTTACCCTCTTTTTCTTACCGGGCGACTGATAACCGCCGTCGCGCATGGCAGTTTTTTCGCCATCGGGGCAACGGTAGCCGCCAGGATAGCCCCTGCGGGGAAAGCAGGTAAGGCCATAGCCGTTATGTTTGCCGGACTGACTCTGGCCATGGTTATTGGGGTACCGCTCGGCAGCTTCATTGGTCAGATAATGGGCTGGCGGGTGCCATTAATCATGGTGAGTTTACTGGCTCTGCTTGCATTACTGGCAACAATGTTCTGGCTGCCCGGCATCAGAAATAGCGGATCCGGGAATGTAAGGGAACAGTTGCAGGCGCTGGCACATCCGGCAATCCTGACCATGATGAGCATTACTGTGCTGGGGTTTGGGGCCAGCTTTGCTGCATTTACGTTTGTGATCCCCATTCTGACGACACTCAGCGGATTTTCTTCCGAAGTCGCAAGCTTACTGTTGATAGTTTTCGGGGGAGCCACACTGACAGGTAACCTGGCTGGCGGTCATTTTTCATCGACCCGGGGCTGGTCCGTAACGCTGGGTACACAGATTGTGTTGCTGGCAGTGACATTAATCGCTCTGGCCCTTTTTCTTCAGTGGAAAGCGGCTGTCATTGGGTTACTCTTCCTGTGGGGAACCCTTGCATTTGGACTATCTCCTGCGGTACAGCAGGGCATGTTGTTTGTGGCTGAACGCTACACTCCGCGAGCTGTCGGATTTGCCTCTGCCCTGAATATATCTGCTTTTAACCTGGGTATTTTCTGTGGGGAAAATATTGGAAGTGTACTCGTGCACCATAATAATCTCGAATACACTCCCTTAGCCGGGGCGGGGATGTGTATGCTTGCTCTGCTTCCCCTCTGGTTTCTTGTCAGATATATCGGCTGTCAGACTACAAAATAATAAAGTACCGGGTAAGCCGTCAGGCATGGCCCGGTTTAAAAAGATACGCTGACAGTTCGGCAGCGGTGATATCAAACTCGAATTGCTCTATTAATTCTGCCAGTTTTTTCCCGGCCGTTTCACAGTCAATCTGATTCAGCAAAATCTGGATAGCGACCAGTTTAAGCTGCGGAGAAAGATGTTCCAGCCGCGCCCAGCGTGGCTTTGACCTCAGTGTTTCTCCAGAACGTCAGCTTTGCTGTTTATTCGCCGTGCAAGCCATCAGTACTTTATCAAGCGATCCTACCAGCCAGTCGATATCCTCTGTCTGGAACGCCATCGGCGGGCGTAGCTTCAGCACGTTGCCATAGGGCCCAGCCACGGAGGTCAACACTCGCTCGGCGCGCAAGCGTTCGATAACATCCAACGCCAGCGCTTTGTCCGGCGTTTTGCTCTCACGATTGCTTACCAGCTCGAAGCCGGTAAACAGCCCGGCACCGCGCACGTCGCCGACGTTCGGGTGGCGATCTGCCAGCAGCGCCAGCTCGTTACGTAACAGCTCACCGACCCTGAGGCTGTGCTCCTGCAACTTCTCCTCGCGAATAACCTGCAGCACGGCCTGGGCGGCGGCCATCGACACAGGGTTGCCGCCGAAGGTGTTGAAGTAAGGAATATCGTCACTGAAGGCGGCCAGTACGTCGGCTTTTGCCAGCAACCCGGAGACCGGGATGCCATTTCCCATCGGTTTTCCAAGTGTCACCACGTCCGGCACAATGCCGTGGCGGCCAAAGCCCCAGAAACTCTCTCCGGTGCGGGCAAAACCCGGCTGCACTTCGTCAGCAATAAAGATCCCGCCGTTAGCGTGCACCACGTCGAGTGCCGGCTTCAGGAAGCCCTGCGGACCAGGCAGTACACCATCGGAGGAGAAAATCGAGTCCACCATAAGTCCGGCAAACTTGATGCCGTGGACGGCCATGTCATCGATTTGCTTCTGGATCTCCTGCGCCCACCAGATGCCGAGATCGGAGGCGTCCACCCGATAGCGATCCGGCGGCGGCACCAGCCGGGTGGTGGGTGCCAGCGGCTGACCGCTGCCGAGCGCCGGGGAGGCGCCAGAGGTCAGCTCGCTGGTACCATGATAGGCCTCCTGGCTGACGATGATCCCTGAGCCGCCGCTCCAGGCCTTAGCAATGCGGATTGCCAGGTCGTTAGCTTCGGAGCCGGTGCACATATACATCGCCTTATTGATGGCGTCAGGCACGGTGGTCAGTAGTTCGGCAGTGTAGTCCAGGATACGCTCGTGCAGATAGCGTGTGTGGGTGTTGAGCTGGCTCATTTGCTCGTGCACGGCAGCAATCACAGCCGGGTGGCAGTGGCCGATGCTGGCGACGTTGTTATAGACGTCGAGATACTTCTCTCCCGCCGCATCCCAGAGATACTGCCCTTCGCCGCGCACCAGATGCACCGGATTACGATAAAACAGACGGTAGGACTCGCCCAGCAGTTGGCCGCGTCTGTCGGTCAGCCTTCGCGTCTGGGCATCCAGAGCATCCGCATGCTCTGCGCGAAAGCTGTTGGTATCCATGATGGTAGAACGTGTCGCCATGATAACTCCCGGTTTCGGTTGACTCGCTGGTTAAGCTCACAGGTTTTAGCCTACACGTGACCCCCACCGAAATGCAATAAAATACACAAATACATTTTTATGCACTAAATTAGTGAAATAAAAACACCAAAAAAGTGCAATAAAATCCACAAAAAACCCAATGAAGTTAAAATCTTCATGGCGATATTTTATTTATATTATTGTTTTTAATTGTTATTTATTAAATGCACATACAAATGTTCTCCTGGCACAGAAAGTGCACATAATTACACATTGCTAATAACGCAATCGTTAAGTGAATACACAAAAAGCGTATTCATGGCGTAAGGCACAGCGCACCACCACTTTTAACCGCATTAAGGAGAGTTCAATGAAACGCTTTTCATTTCGCCGTACCAGCCTGATGGCCACCTGTGCTCTCGCAACGCTCTCCGGAGCGGCGCATGCGGGAACCATTACCGTATATACCTCGCTGGAAGAGGATGAGATTAAGGACTACGTCGAGAGTGCAAAAAAGGATATGCCGGATCTGACCATCAACGTACTACGCCTCTCTACGGGCGATCTGGGTCCGCGCATTCTCGCGGAGGCTAAAAATCCGCAGAATGACGTTATCTGGGGATGGGCGCTGACCAACGTGATGGACCCCCGTATTGAGGGCTTACTGGAACCCTACACCGCAAAAGGTAGTGAAAAGCTTGGTGCCGCCTCCCGCGCACCGGACCATAAGTGGTTTGCCACCACTGGCTATATGGCGGCGTTCTGCGTTAACACCGAAGCCCTGAAGGCAAAGAACTTACCGGTACCGGAGACCTGGCAGGATTTGACTAATCCGGTTTATAAAGGCGAGGTGGTGATGCCGAACCCGGTGTCCTCCGGCACTGGATATCTGCAGATTGCGGCCTTGCTGCAGTCGAAGGGCGATGAGAAGGGCTGGGCGTTCCTGAAATCGCTGGACGGCAATATCGCCCAGTACACCAAGTCTGGCTCCCGTCCCTGCAAAGCCGCGCGCACCGGTGAGTACGCAATTGGTGTCTCGTTGGCCTTTGCCGCGATGCAGTCCATTGAAGAAGGCTATCCCGTTGAGATGGTCATCCCGAAAGACGGTGCAGGCTACGAGCTGGAAGCCTCCGGCCTGATGAAGGCATCGAAAAATAAGGCCGATGCTAAACGCTTCCTCGACTGGACGCTCTCCGGTAACGCTGCCACCCGGTACACCAAATACAAGGAGATTGTCACCATTCCGGGTGTACCGCAGTCGCAGGCTGCAAAGGCTGCGGGCCTGCCGGCGGACCTCTCTAAGGTGCTCTATCCGGTGGACTTCGCCAAAAGCGCCAAAGAGCGCGATACCATTCTCGCCACCTGGCAGAAGACAATCGGTCGTTAAGCTGGAGGAGGACGCTATGGCTTTGGTAATCGAAAATCTCTACAAAACTTTTGACGGCTACGTTGCCCTGGATCGCATCAACCTGTCAGTCGATAAAGCGGAGTTTGTCTGTCTGCTCGGTCCCAGCGGCTGCGGCAAGACAACACTGCTACGCATTATCGCCGGTCTGCTGGGAGCTGACGGCGGTAAAATCAGCCTCGACGGCAGGGATCTGGTCAACGTTCCGGCCCGTGATCGCGGATTTGGCATAGTCTTTCAATCCTATTCGCTGTTTCCGCATATGACCATTGCCCAAAACATCGGTTATGGCCTGAAAATACGCAACACACCGACTGCTGAAATCGAGGCTCGGGTCAGCGATCTGCTGGAAACGGTGAAGCTTGCTGGCTTCGGTCATCGCTACCCGGCCCAACTTTCGGGGGGACAGCAGCAGCGGGTGGCGATCGCCCGTGCGCTGGCGGTCAGCCCCTCCCTGCTGTTGCTCGACGAACCGCTCTCTGCGCTGGACGCACGGGTGCGAGCCGGACTCCGGCAGGAGCTGCGCGAGGTACAGCAGCACCTCGGCATACCGACCTTGATGGTAACTCACGATCAGGAGGAGGCGATGAGCATGGCGGATAAAATCGTCTGCATGCAGGGAGGTCGCATTATGCAGGAAGGAAGCCCGCGCGAGCTATACACCACGCCGCACACACGATTTGTGGCCGAATTTATGGGTCACAGCAACCTGCTGCCGCAGGCGGTGGTGCAACACTGGATGCCGGACTTGCTCGCAGGCGGCCAGCCGGAGGATGCCGAGCTATTTATCCGCCCGGAGCGCATTGGCATTCGCCAGGCTCCGGATGCGGAAGGGATGGTGGTGAGCACCAGCTTCCTCGGTAGCATTCAGCGAGTGCAGGTGCTGTGGCGATCTCAGCCGCTGCTGGTCGAAACCAGCAGCGCCGTGGGGCTGGCGGCTGGGGACCGGGTTACTCTCTCTTTTGACGCGCAGGACTGCGCATGGGTGCAGGCATGAGCAGATCACTTCTTCCTCCGCAATCAGCGGCTGACCGCTGGCTCTCCCGCCTCTGCCTTTGCCTACCGCTGCTGGCGCTGCTGGCCTTTTTCGGCGGACCCATGCTCAGCATCCTCTGGCACAGCCTGGTGGACGACCGCAGCGGCGCCGTCGGCCTTAATAACTACGTGACGCTGTTTGACGCTCCCGGCGTCTGGCGGGCGCTCGGCAACAGCCTGCTTTTGGGCATCGCAACCACGATTATTACCCTGCTACTGGGTTTTATCGTCGCTTACGGCCTGCAGTTTACCGTGATGCCTGCGAAGCGCTTTATCACGTTCGCTACCGCGCTGCCAGTGCTGGCGCCTTCTCTGGTACTGGGGCTGGGGCTTATTTTTCTGCTCGGACGCAACGGTATCGTCGGTAATATTCTGGGAGTGAGGCTGGATATTTACGGCTTTCACGGCCTGCTGATTGCCGACGTGCTATATGCCCTGCCGCAGGCTGTGCTGATAATTCAGGCTGCTCTGCGCCACAGCGACGCCCGTCAGTATGAGGCGGCCGGTGTGCTGGGGGCCAGCGGCTGGCGACAGTTTCTCGATATCACCCTACCGGGCGTGCGCTTTGGTTTGCTCAGTGCCGGGTTCGTGGTGTTCACGATTACCATTACCGATTTTGGCAACGCTGTGGTGATCGGTGGCGACTTCCCGGTGCTGGCGACTGAGATTTACAGCCAGGTCAGTGGGCAGATGAAATTTGGTATGGGAGCGGTAGTCGGCATTCTGCTGCTGCTGCCGGCGGCGGCGGCAATCTGGATTGAGCGGGCGGCGGCCAGGCGGCAGAAAATGATCGGCACTGCTTCGGCTCAGCCCTACGTTCCGACGCCGCAGCGCGGGCGCGATATTCTGTTCTGGCTGCTGAACATGCTGATTTCTCTGGCAATCGTCGCCACCATTACCACGGTGGTGATGGCCAGTCTGATCCGGCTTTGGCCCTACCGGCTGGACCTGACCCTCAAACACTACAATATTGACCTGGCGGGGGGCTACACGCCGCTGTGGACCTCTGTTGGGATCTCGGCACTGGCGGCCATTGTCGGCACGTTGCTGTTGTTCCTGCTCACCTTCGGCATTCGCCGCCAGCCAGGGCGAACCGCAGACTTCGCTACACTGCTCAGCGCGCTGCCGGTGGGCGTACCCGGGCTGGTACTGGGGCTGGCCTACGTCTTTACCTTTAACAGTGCCGATCTGCCCTGGGGTATGCTCTATGGCACCGCGTTACTGGTGGCGCTGTGTAACTACTACCACTACCACACCCAGGGCTTCACCACCATGATGATGGGCATGCGCCACGTGCCCGGTTCGATGGAGGATGCCACCAACGTACTCGGCGGCGGGGTGGTACGTATAATGCGCGACGTCTACCTGCCGGCGATGCGGGTGACGATTATCTCGGTGGCGATGTTCCTGTTTATGCGCTCAATGGTGACGCTCTCGGCGGTGATTTTCCTCGTCACGCCCTCGCTGCCGCTCGGCGCGGTAACGGTGATGCGCCTCGACGAAGCGGGCTTCACCTCCCAGGCGGCGGCTTTTTCTACGTGCATCATGGGGATTGTCGCTATAATGGCGCTGCTCCTAAACCTGTTAACCGGCAAGCGCCGATAGAGAACCTTTTTCATGTTAGAAGAGACCCGCCTTCACCGTATCTGTGCGCTGCTCTCCACCCTCAACCGGGTCAGCACCGAGCAAGTTGTCCAGCATCTCGGTGTCTCCCGCGAGACGGTGCGCCGGGATGTGCTGAAGCTCGAAGCGATGGGCGCGCTGCGGCGGGTGCATGGCGGGATCGCCTCCATCGCTCAGGAAGCCGAGCCACCGCTATCAGTGCGCAATACTGTACGCGCGAAAGAGAAGCGCGATATCGCAAGGGCAGCAGTGCAGCAGCTGATACCGGGGCAGACGTTGTTTATCGACGCCGGCAGCACCACCACTCTGCTGGCGGACGAACTGCTGTCGATGCCTGGCATGATCATTATCACCAATAGCCTCAACGTGGCTCTCAAACTCAGTGGCGGAGAGATGCCCCTTAAGCATGAGGTTATCCTGCTCGGGGGCCATATGGGCCCGTCACTACAGGCCACCAGTGGCGATCGGACCATCAGCGAAATCCACCATTACCGCGCCGACGTAGCCCTGTTGTCGCCGGTCGGAGTAACCGCCCGCGACGGCGCCAGCAGTTTTGCCCATCATGAGGCGGCCATCGCCAGTGCGATGGTGAGGTGCGCTAAAACACGTATTATTCTTGCGGATCACAGTAAAATCGGCGTCACCAGTCGGGTTATTTACGCTCAGATACCTGAGATAGATCTCATTATTACCGATCCTGCAGGTGCCGAACTTGCGGAGTGGCAGTATCTGCAGAAAAGCGGCCCGCAGACGCTCATTGCCTGATTTTAAAGTTGTACGCGGCCAGTATCGCCACCAAACAGCCACTTTTTTGGAGAGTTGTAGTAGGTCAGACTAGCAGTATGCTGGAAAGCACGTAGATAAAACACCATGAGCGCTTGCAGTGATTACCACTGTATGTGGTGTAACGTGATGCATTTAAGGTATTAAAAAGCCCCGTTTATGCGAGGCTCGTCATTTCAGAGAATCACATTACATTCGTGTGGCAATAAGAACAGAAGAGGCTTTGATCAGTGCTATCACACGTACGCCCACTGCCAGCTGTAACACTTCGCAGCTTTCATTGGTGATGACTGCCACGATTTCAAATCCGGCATCGGCATTTACATGAACGGTCGCATTTACCGCACCTTCCGTTACCTTGCTCACCTCACCTGCAAACTGATTGCGGGCAGAGAATTTAAGTCCACAGCTTTCGGTCGCCAGCGTAACCCAAGGAGCCTTTATCAGCGCGATAGCTTCTTTACCCGGCAATAGCCCGAGCACATCTTTGCTGCCAGATGTGACAATAGCAATCAGCTTTGCTCCACCTGCCAGTGTTAATTCGACTTCATCGTTAACTGCACCGTGTTCTGTTGAACTCACTATTCCGACGAGCTGATTACGAGCTGAAATGGCCATGTTACCTCCATGGGAATGATCAGGGATTTGTTATAGCAAGTCCTTCCCTTCTTATCCATACCCGTTTTCTTATCATGGTTTTTAGTTGTGCAGTTTTGGAGTCCACGAAGCAGAAATGGATCAAGGAGGTTTCCTTTGATTTTGGCATAGCAAAGCTTATCTGCCGTGTTCCGAAGATGCAGAAATTCGGGTGATTTAAGTATAGTGTCGTTGTCCATGCCCGCTGGCAGTCGCCAAACGCGGTTAAATGCCGCGATAAATTCGTCCGGTACTGTCGTTGTCATTTCCGCCCTTCCCGTTGCTGATAATGCTCTGGATTATACCGCGCAAAACTGCATAAATATCACGGGTTTTCCCGCCCTTCTCTGTCCGCCTGCGCTATCATTATGCCGCTGCCGGATTGACAGGTGTGCCTATCGCAGAGCTGGGCAAGCACGGCCCTGTATTTCATCCCTGGCAGAAAGGATCATTCCTGTTAAGGCTGGGGCATAAATTCCAGGTTCTAAAAAATTAACCGAAGCGTAAGTCGCCTAACCATGCCCAATTATTTTTTTGCCACTATCAGATGGCCCGGTTGCTGCAGCGCTGAGATAAAAGGCAGAGGGGATTTTTCCCGGTTAAGAGCCGGGGATAACAACGGCTATACGAAACACGTTGTTTTCGATAGCTGACCCCGCATTAATCTGACAAGCTTTATTTTTTTAATTTCAAAAGCACAGCACAAGATAATTTGTCAATTTTAGATCTAATAATAACCGTGTGAAATCACATTTATTGCACCAGGGCATGATGCATTTGCTCCCGGTCGGTGCAAAAAAATGGAGAAAGCTGGCCAAATCCTTTTTTTTTAATGGCACCATTTTTGCTTTACTTCATTTTCACGAAATGGAGAGGTAATAAATATGGAGCCTGTATTAAATATTTTTACGACCAGTCATGACGAATACCATACTGATGAAACTGCTTCAACATTTGGCATTCTGCAGACACTCCCTGAACACATCCCGTCAAAAGAAAACCATATTGTCCCTGGTGAAATAATTGAAGAGTGGATAAGTAATAAATATGGTGCTCTGATTAAACAACTGACAGACAGGATCTCAAATAATGCACTCCGGAATCTTTTGCGGACAGGTCAGGACAATCCCTGTGATTTTCGCGAGATTATTACAGAAGTCATGACATCCCGGTTAATCAGAAGAGGGACCCTCAGCGCAGAGGCTCGAGCGCAACGAGTGGCAGATATTCAGACTGACTCAGCCGGTCGGGTGACGTTCTCCATATTGTTGTTACCTTTCCGGACACCGTCGCCACTCAAACATGACCCTTTATTACCGGACCTGGGGGAGTACTACACCCTGAGTGTACTCTATGCCCTTGCTGCCAGCTGCCGGCAGGTCCAGCTCAGTCTGTTTAATATGGCTCATTCCGTCTCCGAAACACTTAAAGCACAGGGAACTGATCCCTGGACATTGTTACGGCAAGCCGGAGAACGTACATCCGGTAAACGCGGAGAAGCCATGACTCTTATTGAAGAGGATTTGAGACTTAAATTTTTCGGGAAGGAATACATCCGCCGGCGAAAATTCATCCGCTCAATACTGCAGAATGACACATGTCTGAATTATGAATACCCGGAACATCTATCCTCATTTTTACTTCTGCTTTCTGATGCTGAAATGTCCCCTGTACAGTTCAGACACTGGATACAGGCAGATATTACTCCGGTACATATTTATGCTATTCAGGATGAATATCGCTACCCGTGCTTCGATATGCTTGACAGAAAGATGATACGGGACTATCGCGACGATCTCCTGGCTTTTATGGATACCGTCAATATGGACAATCAGTTACTGTCACTTATCCGTTACGAAGATATCCAGAATAATTTATCATGGAAAACCCGGTATTTTAATGATCTTGAATACACCACCAAACTTAATGCTTTGATGGCGTGTGTCAGTGATTCTGAAGGGTTGTACCAGGCAGAAGGAAGGGGGGCTTTTCTTACGACTTTGCGTGAGCAGGATCCCCGCCTTCAGCAGTTGTTTGAACCGCTTCTCTTTGCACTACCCTACCCTCTCCTTGAAACGTATGCCCGGGAGCAGTCGCTTGAGTACGGCGAGTTTTACTGTCAGTTCATGAATAATATCTATACCCCTCAGAAAGAAGATGTCGAGTTATTAAGACGGGTGATCCTGAATCAGGTGCTGCATGCGGTTGCCAGATACGTTGCAGCCTATGAAAGCAATACTGCAGGTAAAAATACGACCGGTTTCGATGATGTACGTTCCCTGTTCCCGGAAACCCTGCGCATGTCGATACACCGTAAGGATGAGAAACACGGGCATTACTCTGTGCAGATATCGCCTTCCTCCTCCCGGGTACCCTGGCATGGTGTGGCTGTTCTGGAACCCACACAAAACGGGTTTCTGCTGGATGTCCGTCTGGAAAGAGAGGTTCGCGCAGCCGGATATACCGGAGTCAGTCCAACCGGACGTGAGCAGTGTCCCTTTTTTTTGTCCCTCCCGGCATCAGTCTGGAACAGTTAACGCAGCGTTTAACCGATGATTCTTTCGCTTTACTGTCGTTGAGTTCATCCCTGTAGGAGGGCACCATGCGATATATACCTGGCAGGATCCCTGTGATACTTGCTGTCAGTAATCTGTTTTTTACCTGTGCCGTGTCTGTTGACCTGACCATTGCCACCCTGGTGGGCTATCAGCTGGCACCGACTGATGAACTGGCCACTGTTCCGTTTGCACTTATCACGGTCGCCGGTGCGTTCTCGAGTCTGTTTGCGGCCGGCATGATTGGTCGGGGAAACGAAAAACTCGCGTTTATTCTGGGTTCTTTATGCGGTACCGCAGGCGGATTACTGTCTTTCCTCGCTGTGCTGAAGGGCAGTTTTTTACTCTTTTGCACTGGCTGCTTTCTGGTGGGGGTCTATCAGGCTTTCAGCCAGTACTATCGTCTGGTTGCTGCCGATCACTCCCCGCCTGAAGTGAAAGGGCAGTCAATCTCTCTGGTTATGATTGGCGGCGTTGTGGCAGCAATCCTCGGGCCATTGCTGACGATTGTTGCACGGGATATCCCCGGTCTCCCTCGCTTTGCCGGTGTTTATCTCGTTGTGGCGGGACTGGGGATTCTGTCTGCACTTAACCTGGCTCTGTTCCTCGATCGTTCAAAAAGAGACGTCTCCTCCCCGGACTCCCGGGCGATCCAGAGAGTATCGCCAACCAGCCGGGAGTTAATGAAACGTCCGGATTATCGTACGGCCTGGTTTCATCTGGTTATTGGCTCCTTCGTCATGCTTTTTCTGATGACGGCGGCCCCCCTCTCCGTTACTCACCACCACTCGATGAATGATGGTGCACTGGTCATTCAGTTGCATCTGCTGGGGATGTATGTCCCTTCACTGTTTACCGGTCTCCTGATACGAAAAGTGGGGCTCACCGTTCTGTTGTACGCGGGGATTGCGCTTAACCTGGCCGCTGTCGTGATAAACCTGACAGGGGAAACGATGCTGGCATACGGCTTAAGTCTGCTTCTGGTGGGGGTCGGATGGAACTTTATGTTTGTTGGCGGCTCGACGCTGCTCAGTTTGTCCTACCGTGATAATGAGCGAAAAAAAGCGCAGGGTCTGGCCGAAACCAGCCGTTTCATTTTCTCCGCGATAGCCACATCCGGAGCGGGCGTGATGCTGGCCTTGCTGGGATGGAAGCTGCTGGGTCTGATGATGATACCGGCTTTACTGGTATGCCTGGCCTCCACCTGGCAGTACAGTCGGACCATACGGAAAGAAAGGACTGGCACGTCACGCCCTGCTGCAGACGGTTCTTCAACCCGGTAATACCGCTCAGCGGTCACGGGGGCAAAAAGCATATCGCCCGGTCTCAGCGTTATAAAGGAACCCCTTCCGCAAGGAAGGGGCAGGATCTGAGGGGCCGGAAAAATCGGGGCCGATGATGGTGATGATACGGGTACGGCTGGTCAGACGGATGATTTTTTGCTGACCGACCCCTAGAAATCATTTTCTGATCTCTTTACTGCGCCGCACGTTCAGGTCGTGCATCAGCTGTGCCCGTCCGGTGAAACTCAGCAAACCGTCGTGTGTGGCCAGTGCCTCGAAACGCAGGTGATGACCGTCTGACAGAAACGCAGTATGCATTGCAGGACTGAGCCAGCTGAGAGCCTCCTGCAGATCTTTCCATGCCCGTTGCAACAGCTGAAGGGACGCCTGAAGACCATATACCGGGCGGTTGTTATCCGGCGCACCGGTAACCGGATCTTCCTCCCGGGGATTTCCAGACTGCTTCATGGTGCGCCAGGCGGTTACGCAAATCACAAAACGGTGGTAGCCTCCATAAATGGAGATAAGAAAAAGGCAGGTTTACCACAACTGCCGGCGCGGCTTCAGTCGGGACAGATGGGTTCTTTTCTGGCATTAATGCCCTGAAGACGAACACGGTCGTTATCAGGCAAATGGATACCCATCAGGCGCAGGACAAAGCCGCGCCAGCCCCGGTTAACCTGACGGTTATAGTCATACAGGTGAGCATTCTCTTTTTTCAGCCTGGACCATTCATGCATGAGTGTTAGCGCATCGAGCTCGGTGATATGCTTCACTTCACCGCCGATACGTACCGTGTTAATTCCTGTTCACGTCATGATGCTCCCCTCCGGCGATATCAGTTTCAGATTAACGTTGTATTAATGGTACCGGGTAAGCCGTCAGGCATGGCCCGGTTTAAAAAGATACGCTGACAGTTCGGCAGCGGTGATATCAAACTCAAGCTTCTGTATTAATTCGGCCAGTTTTTTCTCTGCCGTATCGCGGTCAATCCGATCCAGCAAAATCCGGACAACGGCGAGTTTAAGCTCCTCCGGAAGGCGTTCCGGATCAATAACAATATCGCCGGAAATTTCTTCAGCCGGTTCACTGAAAAGCCAGCCGTAGTCGGTGTGTTCAGCATTCATGTCTGCCGTCTCCGTCACGGAAATTTTTCGGGATTATTTCACCCAGTCTTCAAGCACCAGGCCCGGCACCCGCGCAAACTCTCTCACATTGTTCGTCACCAGGATGGCGCCCGCCGCGATGGCGTGCCCGGCAATGGCCGTGTCGTTCGGGCCGATCGGCGTCCCGGCGAGGCGCAGCGCCACCCGGATGTCCGTCGTGGCGTCCACCGCGGCCCGGTCCCAGGGCAGGACGGCATCGAGGCGCGCGCAGAACGCGTCGACCAGATGAATATGGCGCGGCGAGGCCTTCGGGCCGGTGGCGCCGAAGCGCATCTCGGCATACGTCACGGCCGAGACCACAATGCGGTCACCGCGCAGCACCGCCTGCTCCAGGCGCTTCAGGACGGATTCCGGCTGCTCGCGCATGATGAACGAGCAGATGTTAGTGTCGAGCATCCAGGTTTTCTTCATGGCTCAAAGCGTCCTTCATCGCTGACCACATCCTCACGCTCCGCCATAAAGTCCGGATCGGCCCTGTCCAGCTGCGCGAACGAGCCCCAGGTCGGCCGGACGGGACGCAGAATGATGCTGTCCCCTTCCCGGACGATCTCCAGCTCGCTGACGCCGTCAAAATCCAGGTCCCGGGGCAGCCGAATGGCGCGGTTATTGCCGTTTTTAAATATCGAAACTGTGCGCATGGATGTTCCTCCGGCTGATCATGCATGATGTGTGAGTACATATGTGCAGTATATGCCTGCCGGATTGGTTTGTATAGGTGTCACATATGCAGATGCGTGGCATATGGATATGCTGCGCATATCCTGTTTTCTCATTTCTCCACCGCAGATCCGAAAAATACCAGTTCCGGATCTGCCGGAACCGCCCCGGCACGCAGCGCCCCGGAAACACAACATGTAGCGGTATCTGCAGATGATGACGACACTATATGTTGTGTCCCTCCCCTGCCCCGTGACCGCCCGCCCCCCCCATTAAAGGGCGCTTTGCTTATTCCGTGTGCGTGGTACACTTCCGGAAACGGTGAAATCACGGAAAAGTCGGATCTGACCGGAACAGACATTCGGTAATTTAACAGAGTGGCTATAAGTCTGCTTATTATCATAATGGAAATGATGTCAGCATGGGAAAATCATCCGTGTGACAGAAGCAGAGTTGTGCTGCGCGTCATCATTACTCTGCGTGACTATTGAACCGGATACTATTTTTGAGGCGAGGTATGGGTAAACCAACATTTAGATCATTTTACGATGTGGTCCGGGAGCTTGAGGATGTATATGGCCATAAAGAGCTATGGCTGTATTCAGGAGCGGCATACGCAACGCCAACAGAAATGATTAACGCCAGACATAACTGGAAATCGCCAAAAATCCTGAAACGTAACGGAAGAATGGTTGCAGAACGAATGGATAACTCGGACTCATGGCAACTGGTTGGTGACTACAAAAAACCGCTGTTCCAACATTGTGCTCCGCCCTGGCAATCCTGTCAGATAGATGACTATTTTAAAGGCTATTACATTATCGCCCCCTGAAGGTCAGAGGAGTAATTGATGGCGGGATTACATCATTGATGGCGAGGTTTAAATGGGAAGTATGAAAGAACTGCTGTTTGAAATGCAGGAGGAACGGCGTGACGAATGGATTGCGGAAAATTATCCGGATGCTGAGGAAGGAACTCCTGAATGGGATGCGGCAGCGCAGGAATACAGCTGGTTTCAGGACTGGATGGAAGAGGCGGCTGAGCAGCAATATTTTGAGGCTTCGCTTGCCAGTATTCCTGACCGCCTGCAGGATGCAAAGGCTGAACTGGATGAGTTAGAGAGCCTGATGCAGTTCAACCAACCCAGGATCGTAGAGCGGATGGCTTACGTTCATTGCGTGAGTGTACTGGACAGCTTTCTGATGTACAGCGCAAGAGCACTTCTTAGTCATCCCCCGCATTTACAGAAGTTCCTGCACGAGGCTGATTCGTTGGTTCCTAATAAGGAAGACAGAAGAAAATTACTTGCTTCCAAATGGGTCGAGCAGGAGCCGGATAAAGACACTCCTGAGAAGGTTTATACCTGGCGAGCTCAGTCTCTTGTAGCGAAGAAGACATTTCAGAGCCACAAAGTGATAGGTCGGTATTTTTCAAGGATGCTGACAACGCCACATGAGTGGCCATTGGAGGAGATTAAGGGTGTAATCAAGACCCGAAACGCACTGGTACACCGTAATGGAGTTACCGAATCTCTTGAACCCGTGTATATCAGTTCGGGGAGTGTGCAGAATGCTATCTGCACGGTACGAGCATTTATTACCGTGGCGGCTGAAACCCTTCTGCAGGAAGATGCACTATACAGGACGGATGATGGTAAGCGTACAGCGTGAACCGTCTGGTCATAATCTGAAGCATCCGACAAAGTGGTGTCCACCAAATAAGTAGTGGGAACCAAAGTGTCAGATATGCAGAAAAATATGACTCCCGGCAGGCGTAAAGGCTGCCCTAATTATTCTCCTGAGTTTAAACAGCAACTCGTTGCTGCCTCCTGCGAACCCGGGATATCCATCTCAAAACTGGCGCTTGAAAATGGCATTAATGCCAATCTGCTCTTTAAATGGCGCCAGCAGTGGCGCGAGGGAAAGCTGCTATTACCTTCCTCTGAGAGTCCTCAGTTACTTCCTGTGACTCTCGATGCCACCGCCGTACAACCAGAACCGCCCGCTGAGGACTCAGAGCTCAGCATCAGCTGTGAGGTAACGTTCCGGCACGGGACACTCCGCCTCAACGGCACTGTCAGCGAAAAGCTTCTGACTCTGCTGATACAGGAACTGAAGCGATGATCCAGCTACCAACAGGCACCAAAATCTGGCTGGTTGCCGGTATTACCGATATGAGAAACGGCTTCAACGGGCTGGCTGCAAAAGTGCAGACGGCGCTGAAAGACGAACCGATGTCCGGCCATGTCTTCATCTTCCGGGGCCGCAGCGGCAGTCAGGTTAAACTTCTGTGGTCCACCGGCGACGGGCTGTGCCTGCTGACCAAACGGCTGGAGCGCGGGCGCTTCGCCTGGCCGTCAGCTCGCGATGGCAAAGTGTTCCTGACCCCGGCGCAGCTGGCAATGCTGCTGGAAGGCATCGACTGGCGACAGCCGAAGCAGTTGCGGACCTCCCTGACCATGCTGTAGGCTTCTTTATCCTGGTTGTCGCAGAATAAGCCTGGTAAAATGCTGGCTTATGAATGACATCTCTTCTGACGACATCCTTCTGCTGAAACAGCGCCTTGCCGAACAGGAAGCGCTGAACCGTGCCCTGCTGGAAAAGCTGGCAGACAGGGAGCGCGAAATAGACCATCTGCAGGCGCAGCTGGATAAACTTCGCCGGATGAACTTCGGCAGTCGTTCCGAAAAAGTCTCCCGCCGTATCGCACAAATGGAAGCCGATCTGAACCGGCTTCAGAAAGAGAGCGATACGCTGACCGGTCGGGTGGATGACCCGGCAGTACAGCTCACTCTGCGTCAGACCCGCACCCGCAAACCGTTCCCCGAATCACTCCCCCGCGATGAAAAACGCCTGCGGCCAGCGGGTTCCTGCTGCCCGGAGTGTGGTGGTGCGCTGAGTTACCTGGGTGAGGATGCCGCTGAACAGCTGGAGCTGATGCGCAGCGCCTTCCGGGTGATCCGGACCGTACGGGAAAAACATGCCTGCACAAAATGTGATGCCATCGTGCAGGCCCCCGCGCCTTCGCGCCCCATTGAGCGGGGTATCGCCGGACCGGGGCTGATGGCCCGCGTGCTGACCTCAAAGTATGCAGAGCACACACCGCTGTATCGTCAGTCTGAAATATACGGTCGCCAGGGCGTGGAACTGAGCCGTTCACTGCTGTCGGGCTGGGTGGATGCATGCTGCCGGCTGCTGTCCCCGCTGGAGGAGGCGCTTCAGGACTATATCCTGACTGACGGTAAACTCCATGCCGATGATACCCCGGTCCAGGTGCTGTTGCCGGGCAATAAGAAGACGAAGACCGGGCGGTTGTGGACGTATGTTCGTGATGACCGCAACGCCGGGTCAGCGCTGGCACCGGCGGTGTGGTTCGCCTACAGCCCCGACAGAAAAGGCATCCATCCGCAGACCCATCTTGCGGGGTTCAGCGGTGTGCTACAGGCGGATGCGTACGCCGGGTTCAACGAACTGTACCGCGATGGCCGGATAACGGAAGCCGCCTGCTGGGCTCACACCCGCCGTAAAATCCACGATGTGCACGTTCGCACGCCGTCAGCCCTGACGGAAGAAGCCCTGAAGCGTATCGGCGAACTGTATGCCGTGGAGGCGGAAATAAGAGGAATGCTGGCGGAACAACGGCTTGCTGAACGTCAGCGGAAAACGAAACCGCTGCTTAGTACCCTGGAAAGCTGGTTGCGTGAAAAAATGAAAACGCTGTCGCGACACTCGGAGCTGGCAAAGGCGTTCACGTACACCCTGAACCAGTGGCCGGCCCTGACGTACTATGCAGAAAACGGCTGGGCCGAAGCCGATAATAACATCGCTGAAAATGCGCTGCGGATGGTCAGTCTGGGTCGTAAAAACTGGTTGTTCTTCGGCTCAGACCACGGTGGTGAGCGGGGAGCGTTGCTGTACAGTCTGATCGGGACGTGCAAACTGAACGGCGTGGATCCAGAAAGCTACCTTCGCCATGTCCTTGACGTCATAGCTGACTGGCCGGTCAACCGGGTCAGCCAGCTGCTACCCTGGCGCATCACACTGCCAACTGAATAACACATCCCCGTCAATACGGTTCTCGCTGTACGCTTACTTTTATCCGGGCCTGTTTGTTGATGGAAATGGAATCTTACAACAGGTAAACCCTTCGATTACGGGAAAGGACGTTAAGGTAACTTGCCGTTGCTGTACCCACACCTACATGGGGGAGCCAGTCCCAGGGAAGTATGAGTAACATCACCTGCTATCCTGCCCCGGACGAGCCTTCCATCAGCGCCGAGCAGTTTTCATACTTTGACCGGGAACAATAATGTCAGTGCATTGACTGCAGAGGTCTCGAATCCAAACTTTGTGTAAAACGCCACGACTTCGTCATTTAAGGCATGAAAGAGAAGCGGGCATTTGGATACCTGGTTTATCATTTGAAAGTCCATGAAATCGTCCGGTCTCTTCAGGGCGACATTTTCACTTTTGATAAAGAAAAGCGGCAGGCGTTAAGCCCACCGTAACTCACCGGAAAAAGTCATCCACCGAATCGCTCCATTCATGGCCGGACACAGACCAAACCTTGTTAATCGGGGGTGGGTATCCGCTTCTGCAGTACCCATTTTTCCCCACGAAATCGAACGCTGCATGCGGATATCCGTTGATAAGGAGCACGCACTTCTGACAGTCTTCAGACCAGCCGATTTTAACGTCAGAAGGAATGTGGGCGTCTGATATATCCTCGACATTGTAGATATGCACTGCATCAAGAATCGGGTTTCCTTCAAGGGACTCATCGAGCGCATAGAAATACCCGGTCCGGCCGTCGTCTTCAAATACGGCCGCCAGCATCCCCTCCGGTGCCAGGCTTTTTATCACCTGCTCTTCTCCCACAATGAGCTGAGCCTGTAGCGTCACTAAAATTGTCATACCGATGACTCTCCTTTCCCTGAATGTTTGATAAGGCTACTTTCAAACTGGCAAGCAATCTACCATAACATCCCTGCGATGAATTCTCCCCTGACCTGCAGGCATTTTGTTGAAAAACGACTATTTTATAAAAGTCTGCATCTGGTACAAAGCATACAGTCCAGCTGAGAACACAGTGTCAATACTGTCCGGGCTTTACGCAGAGAATGGTTTGCCTGTTTGTATTAAATTCCAAGCGATGACGCAGATGCTGATCCCGCTTAATCTGTGCAATCACCGTAGTTTCTGTTCTTCATTCAGTACTGAAGGACGTCCAACCCGCTTTCCGGCATCCCTCTTCCCTATACATGTCACTGTTTTCATAAAAGCCCGATCTACCCGGGAGGATAAGCACAGGAGCAGGAGTGGTCGATGGCAAGCCGTCCCAGGACAATGATCGGAATGACATCAGGTGCGTTGCGTCGGTTTGTCCCAGGCACTGTCTTATGGCGGAAGCTACCCGAAGATAAACAATAATAACCGATGATCCGGTTCGTGTTTTCTGCGCAAACGGCATAGACACGGGAAATGCCGGTACTGTGGTTTCTGAGAGCCTTTGTCTTTAACCACTTATTAAGGGGGCCGCTTGGAAAACGAATCTATGGTCACTCCCGTTTTTGCAACACCGATTTTGACGATAAATTGGCTTGCTTGAATCTATCCGGCGTCTGAATGGGATTTTATTCCCGCGCCTCGATGAGTTCCGCGCCTGATGAACCTCCAGAAAATATACGGCTTCAATGAGCCTTT
>OKNQ01000114.1_pt1 | contig 37259 bp, 40 predicted proteins | sample 1612851 | NCBI WGS metagenome assembly OKNQ01 (sample SAMN04436821, study PRJEB24849) | human gut metagenome | biome: human gut; feature: NICU; material: stool | host: Homo sapiens | place: USA: Saint Louis, MO | collected 2011-05-26 | reverse complement strand
ATACCAATAGAGGGTTGTTTTTCAATAATATTGGTTATTGTGATTCTTAGGCAATTTATGTAAGTTTCAGCTACATTTTTTCCCCAATGGGTCAAAGAATATCGTCTTATGGTGCGAATATGCTCTTTTGCTTTCTTAGTAAATAGAACACTCATTTATCAGATTAACCTTCAATTTCATTGTTAGTTAAAGGTGCAAAAACATCATCAATATGATGTAACTCTCCCCGTTCTGCCTGTTCAATAGATTCGGCCAAAATAGATTTTAAATTTTGTAACTTCAACTGTGTAAATTGGTCATATTCGTCTGGTGAAATGACTACAGCTACCCGCTTTCCATGTTTGCTGATCTGAACAGGTTCACGTTGAGCTTTCATTAGCAAATCACCAAATTGATTTTTGGCGAGTTGAGCAGGAATAATTTCCATAAGTAACACTCCGTAAAAAAAAGTACAAAATGGCTTGAATGTCTATTATAGCTATTTATTGTGAGTTTTACCATTAATTAATACTAGTAATAAAAAATTGGTTCCGATAAGACCCTGTATGTTAAATGCAGATTTTTTTGTAAAAATCGCCCTCTTTATCAACTTAGACGTAGTCAACACGTTTTTTGCTCTCAAACTTACCTTTTGCTACTTCTTAAAATGTGTTTATGTGTAAATGTGTTTTTACCCATTTACACGGTTGTTTTTCGTGCTATAATCACACAAATGAGTTTAAACACATAAGCTCTTAAACACAATTGAGTTAATGAGGTTTCAAATGAAAATTATTTCTTTCTTAAATCCAAAAGGCGGTTCAGGTAAAACAACAGCAGTTATTAATGTCGCAACTGCGCTAACTAAACAGGGTTATCATTTAGCGGTTGTTGATACTGACCCTCAAATGAGTCTGACTAATTGGAGTCGGGTGGGAAATAGCGCTTTCGATGTATATACTGCGTCTTCTGAAAAAGACGTGTACAGCATTCGTAAAGATCTTTCGAATTATCAGTTGGTTGTTGTTGACGGGGCTGGTTCTTTGTCTGTCATTACCTCTGCGGCAGTTATGGTCAGTGATTTGGTTATTATCCCTGTGACACCTAGCCCGTTAGACTTTTCAGCCGCAGGAAGCGTAACGGCAGTATTGGAAGCGCAAGCTTATAATCGTAAAGTTGAAGCACGATTTCTAATCACGCGCAAAATCGAACAAGCCTTAATGTTAAATGTGTTAAAAGAAAACCTTAAAGATAAAGATATCCCAACCTTGAAAACAAGCATTTCACAACGTCAGATTTACATCAAATCTATCTTACAGGGTAATACGGTATTTGAATCGAACGATGGAGCGGCAAAAGGTGAAATTGAAATGCTCACCAAAGAGATATTAAGAGTTTTTGAGTAAAAACACATTGACACTAATGAGTAAAAACACAAACCATCAAATGAGGTAATAACATGGCGCTTAAAAAAGAGACTACCACATCAAATAAAATGAATTTTGGTGAGCACCGTGATTTAGATAAAGTATTAAAGAAAAAGGGAAAAACAAAACGTATCAATGTAGATTTAGACGAAGATATTCAAATTCGCTTTAAGGTTGCTTGTGCAAAACAAAACACAACCATCAAAGATGTGATCAGTCAATTTGTCGATAGTTGGCTCAAAGAAAATGAGTGATAACACAAAAGTGTAAATGTGTATTGATTGGTTATTTTTATCTGTAGGTAGGAGATATTAATGTCTAAAAATAAATATAAATGCCCTGAATGTGGCTCAGTAGTAAGTGGCGATACACATTGAGTCTATCGCCACTTATTGAGTTACCCACCGATATAAAAAATGTTGTTTTCCGTTCGTGCAAACGCCCCCCTAAGCAATCCTACGGGTTACTTAGTCGCTGTAAAGGTTGTTGCGAGATAAATCTCTGACAGCCTAACAGCGCTTCTCAAAGGGGGCTAATTAACTATTGTGATGTGGCCCGTTCCGATTGGCTCTACAGGGTGAAGGGAGGTTTCTTGCTTCCTGTACGGCTCTCAGTCGCATTTGAATGTTATGCCTTAAGTCATAACATTCAAATGCTCCGCTTCGGGGCGCATGGGCTCTTACAGCTCCTTTTTGGCTACCTTTCGCCCCTTCCTTTGGTGATTACGGTTTTTTAATCAAACTTTAGTTATTGATCTTTACTGTATCTCATTGTTTTTTAATATTAAATTAATTGTTTTTTTTGATGAAATTGACAAAAAAAGCTTGAAAAGTCCCGAAAACGGGACTATAATTATTTATATCAAGTGAGGGGGAACTTTAAAAGTTCTTCCATATATCAATAACAGCCGAACGGCTAGAGGTAATAATGAAAGTTAAATATTCCTACCCAAGTAAATTTGTATTCACGTTTGATAAATTTAATTTTGAAAAAGGAAAAGTGAAAGAGATAAATACAAAACCCATTTTAATTAAAGACGAGTCGCATTTAAAAAATGCACTATCTCAGCTTGCTAAACAAAATCAAGTCGAATTTGATTATATCTATATGCAAGTTGTTATTTAAAAATAATAGAGATAATTTAATGGTTGAGTTTAGAGGGTAGCCCCCCTCTAAACTCAGAACACAATAAATCAATAAGAGGGTTTCATTATGTCCAATGAAATGATAACAGCCGCTATTCGATTTGCAAAGGGGAAAAAAACCACATTTCCGATTATGACAATAAAACAACTTGGTGAATTTATCGAGCGTGTTCGTATAGAGCGTATAACTTTAAATCGTTAATAAATAGCAGGGGGAGAAATCCCCTTGCTTGGAGATGTGTTAAATGGGAAATTTCAAACCAACAAAAAAAGAGCTAGCCATTCTAGATAAGTGCTTTTTTATCTCAGATGATTTTTTAGGAGTTAAAGATCTCTATAATAAAACGATAACAGTTGGAGAGCATGACACTATCACATATTACTATAAAAACGATGAAATCATTGGATGGTCTGACGATGCAAGTTTTGCATTTTTCTTACATGAAAGTTTAATTGATCATGTACTAACAGAAAGATTAGAAAGTGATATTTAATATTATAAATTTTGTTGTAAATGATGAAATAAGCCCTCTATGGGCTTTTTCATTTGGCTTGGGTAGAGTGCGCCATTTAAAAAAAATTGGCATTGAGCCAATCATTTTTAAATGAGTTACCCACCGTATTTATTTTATTGTGGGTACGGCTTCGCTCTGCTATCGCCTACCCATACGTAACGAACTATTCAGCTTTTATGGGCTGAATAGTTCTACTCAATAAAATAAATCCCGTGGATAACTCAAAACGCCACGCTGCATTTGCTAGCTGACGCTAGCGCAGCAAACGATTTTTAATGAATAGCTATTCGTTCTATTTTCCCTAATTTCAAATCTTGATAATGCTGATTTATTTTTGATGCATAGTTGTATCGATTTTGAATAACTTTATTACTATTTCTCATACCTGCGTTATACATACCGACAGACAACCATTTTTTTCCATAAGCATTAAAATTTCTTTTCAGGAGCATTCCCCCAACAAAGATATTTAAGCAGGGTTCATTGAGTAAACGGTCTTTGGTTAAATTCGGATATTCTCTTTTTATACTTTTTAACGTGTTGGTATTGATTTGCATAATCCCTACATCAAGCGACCCGTCATAATTTTTGTTTATGGCATTATGTTTGAATCGTGATTCTTGCCATGCAATCGCTCTCAGGTAGTCGGGATCTATACCGTAATACTTTCCTGCATTTTCAAAACAATCTGCAAAGGAAGATGAACTAAACGTTAAAATTAGAGTGATTAAAATTTTTTTAAGAAGTCGATTAGGCATAGTCTCGCCTCACTAAAGTTAAAAAACTTCGTTTTGTCAGAAATCACAAATAGTTTAATGGAAAATAATTAATTTGCCAATTTTGTCTTTTATAATCTACACACCATACGCAAAATGTTATTTTGATGATAATTTGTTTAAAAACAATATATTAACTTTTAAATGTTATGATTTTGTTAAATTTGTTTGTCACCAAACGGATGTCTTTTTATAAACAAAATGTCATCAATATGTAATATATTGATTAATAATAATAAATAATATTTTAATTTAATTTGTCACCAATTTGACATCAGATTTGTGTTTTTATATTAGATTGATATTTAATATTTTTTGAAATTTCACCTCACAATTGACACTAATTTGTCACCAGATTAAAATGTCAATTATTGTCAATTAATGAAGGAATTAAAATGGGTTATAACGTAAATGATAACGAAAAGGGTTTAAGAACATCGTTAAGAATTCCTAAAAGGATAGCGAGAACAATCGAGGAAGTTATCAATCATAGAATTGATAATGAAGAAGATGAGCTTCCTATAAACCGTTCCGCTGTTGCAATTGAGATGATGGGAATCGGTGCATTAGTTTTAAAAAAAGGTCTAAAAGATGATTCTCAAATTCAAAAGGCATATTCAAAAGAATTTGAAATAGTTATTAAGTTACTTTTGACGTGTGAGCATTTTGCACGAATGACAGCGACTAATACAGGAGAAACAGATTATAATGTTGATTCTCCTGAACTAGTGGAGATAAGACAAAGAATTGCTGAAATGGCTAAAAATTTACTTCCTTAAATTTTTCATTTTTTAGATTGCTTTTTCTTTTTTCTAATACGAGAAAACAAAGGTCGTAAGCATCTTTGTTTTCTACATTTTCTATCAGGGAGTATTGATTGTTATGGATGCACAGATATTCTTTTGTATCTAACTCATCATCAGGTGCTATGCCGCAGATAACTAAATTATGACTATCTAGATAGACACTAAAGCTGTATATCACGATAGGAATATCCTTCACTAAGGTTTTTCTTTTCAAATTTGGTAAATCAATTTTTAAATCTAAAATACTATTGTAGCAAGGAATAGCAATACTTTTTTCTAAGTAAACCTTTCCTATACCATGTGCTAACCATTCTGGATTTACACCTAAACCAAGAGCGATTTGGTATGTGTAAAATGATTTTTCTACGCCTTTTTTTAATATGTAGTTGATCGTTTGTTGTGACAAATTTGTTAGGTTTGCCACATCATTTTGTCGTATACCTAGTTCATCTATAATCTTTTTTAATCGCTCTGATACCGTAGACATCATTTTCTCTTTAAAAATAAACAAAAATCAGATCTTCTCACTAAAGAGTAATCGGATTAACTATGCCTACGATATTTTTTCATATATGTGATATTTGATTTAAAATAAAACAAGTCACTTGTTTACTTTTTTGTCAGTTTAAGTAAAATTATAAATCAGTTAGCAAAACGTGCTAACGAATTTTATCAATAAATAGGATTAATATATGAAAACAAATCAAATCAGTTTAAAAAATAAAACAAATTATTTTTTAGAAAATAAAAGTGCAATTACAACATTAATGTTATTTGCTATTGGATTAATTATTATGATGATGCCAACTCTGCAAGCTCATGCTGATGATTTATTTGCATCAGGTAAAGAACAAGTAAAAGATTCATTTGGTAAGGATTCAACGATTATCTATATTTTATATGTTATTGAAATTTTAATGGCAGTATTTACCTATATCAGAACAAAAAATCTAATGATGATGGGTGGTATCGCAGCCGTTATGATCTTCGTTAACGTTGCATTTGGTTTATTCTAAAAATTAGTAATAGGGGGCTTTATGGATGGAAAGAAAAACAGGTATATCTTTCCATCCACGCTGTCAAATCAACGGCGTGTGATGGGATTACCTCTCGATGAGTTTTGTATCTATGTACCCTTGGCAGTTGCAGGAATTTTTTCTAACCCATTTCTTTATTTCCCAATTTTAGCGATAGCATATATATCAATTAAAAAACTTAAAAAAGGAAAAGGAAGTAGTTATTTAATCAACTTAGTGTATTGGTTTTTACCAAAATCAATCACTGATTTTTTTATAAATGCGTTACCTGCATCATACCTTAGATATTGGATATCATAACTATGGATATTAAATTAAAGAAATCAAACGAGAGGACAATGGCAATCTCTGTCATTGTTCTTATTTTTATGACAATCCTATCTATTGGGTTCAATTACAAGTTGTATTCTGATTACCGAATTTTAGTGAATCAGCTTGTTAGTAATAAACAAATTATCATTAAACCGATGGTAGGTAGTGATGAAGAAATATCATTCAAAGGAGAAAGAGGAGATGCGCGTTATCTTCGTTTAATGGCATTGAGTTTCATTGGGTTACGACTTGATGTTAATGCTCAAACTGTTGAACAAAGTCATGAGTTATTGAGTGCTTATCTTGCTGATGGTTTTCGAGAAACCATGATCCCTGTTTTATCTCAAGAGAAGCAACGATTAAAAATTAACAATGGTAGTTCAGTATTCTTCCCAAAAACTATTAAAGTTAGCCCTTCAAATGGCATTGTTGATGTAGTTGGTGATTTACAATTTTCATATGGAATTGAAAAGGCAGAACCCGTTCCTAAACATTATCGATTAAGAATGGAAATACGAAATGGGAAATTCGAACTTACTGACTTTGTGGAAATGGAAAAATGAATAAAAAAATCAAGTTGTTAATTATGATTCCATTGATGGTTTTGTCTAAAGGTATCTTGGCAGATTCAATTTCTATTGACCCTATGCAAAAAATTTCCTCTCAGGTGAGTACAAATGAGCCTAATGTTGTTTCAGTTTATAACGATAAAATCATATCTGTTACAGCCAATAGTGGAAATATTTTAAGTAATAACAAAACTAACGATGGAAAAATTATTTTTACAACAAAAGCGACAAAAAGTTTCAATATGGTTATTGAAACTGAAACGGGATTTACATTCACACTTATTGCACAACCTTCAAGTCATTTTAATGGCGCTTCGCTCACTGTTTATAATAAGCAAGCTAAAGGTAACGATGAAGCTATTAGCTTTGAGACAGATAAAGATAGTTACTCAGGGCTTATTACAGACTCATTAACTCAGGTCATGAGAGGAAAAAGTCCTATAGGTTTTGTTGAAACGCAATCCGCTACACATCATTTACCAACAAATATCACACAATATCTTGATGTAAAAGGTATTAACTCATGGAATGGCCATAACTATATTATTCAGCAATTTAATGTGACTAATCGAACCGTACAACCCATAGAACTCAATGAACGTTACTTATGGGAACAGGGCGTTATGGCTGTCAGTTTTACTCCTAACATAACGGTTTTAAAGCCTAATATGAGCATAACCGCTTATGTGGTGCGAAAAGGAGTTAAGTAATGGCGAATAACATCAACTCATATATTAAAAATAATCAGCGTAAATTATTTACTATTATCACTATAGCGATTGTTATTGTTGTTTCTGCTATTTATTTCATTAATAAAAAAATGGAGGAAGGAAAGGATACAAGTAATGAACCTCAATTTGTTGATGATTCGATTATTGAACCCAATTTAACAGGAACCGTTGAGAATACATTTAATACGCGAGTTGATTCTCAGGTGCTTACTGACTCCCAAACTATAGCAAGAGAAAGTCAGCAAGCCGTAAAAGAACTGACGAAAGAATTTCAAAATATAAAAACGAATCTCGACAAAAAAGAACAGGAGATTGGTTCCCTTAAAGAGAAAATTGCTCAATTAGAAAAAGAAAAAACTCTACAAACTCCTCAAGCTAACATAAATACCTCATTAAATAATGAAAGCTCTACGATTGAGCGAATAGGTGAAGGACAATATGGGATCAGTGATAGAAAAGTAACTTACAGTACACCTAAACCTATTCAAGGCTTACTTGAAACTCAAAAATTCACATATGAAAAAAAAGAGTCAAAGAAAAGAGAACGTTATTATATTCCTTCGGGGGCATTTTCTAGTGCAATTATTTTAGAAGGGGCTGATGCTAATGCAGCTGTTACAGCTAAAGAGACAGATACAACACCAATGCAGTTTAAACTCACAGGTAAACTCCATTTACCACAGAATCAGAAAATTGAACAGCTTGAAGGTTGTTTTGTTACTGCTGCGACATATGGGGATATATCTAGTGAAAGAGCAATAGTTCGTTTACAACGATTATCATGTGTTATCAATGAAAAACATATAGACATGCCTGTTAAAGGACACGTTTCGTTTTATGGTAAGAATGGTATTAAAGGCATTCCTGTTATGCGTAATGGGCAAATATTGGGACTTGCTTTCACTTCAGGGACTCTTGGTGGTTTAGGTAATGCAGTATCACAAATTGGTCAAACGTCAGTTGGAATTGGTGCTGAACATACCCTCTCTGCTGGTGAAGTTGCTCAACAATCCGCAGGTAAAGGAGTTCAAAGTGCTGCAAATAAATTAGCTGATTACTATATTGCTTTAGCGGAACAATATCATCCAATAATTCCTATTGGCTCTGCCAATCGCGTTGAAATTGTTTTTCAGGAAGGTTTTTGGGCTGAATTTCTTGAAGATCAAGAAATTGATGAAACAGTACAATCAGTACAAGAACAGCCAAGCCAATTATCCAATAACTATCAAGATAACTCAGACTTACCCCCTGAACTGGTGAATCAATTAGGTCAAATTGAACGTGGAAATCTTGAGGAATTTGTTGTTCCCAACAATAAGAGACAATAATTATGAATAAAATACTTTTGATTATTATCCCTGTTTTACTTACAGGTTGCGCTGGTATGAACAGTGAATTTGAATTTAATAAACCTGCAAAAGATTCAGGTTACTGGATGCAACAAGCTGATGAAATGACAGAAAGCTCTAATGACTATGTTACTCAACAGTCATTAAATAGTAGCAACAGTGGGATGAGAAAATTTAACCTCAATAATTACAAATTAATTAATATTGCCAATATCACATTGCCCGTTAAATTTGTCAGTGACGTTAATGTAGTCTCAAATTTAAACACATCGTCAAAAGCAAAAAGTACAATGGGATTGAAATCACAATCTATTCCAATGGAAAATAATCCAACAATCACGACATCAAACTATGACGTAACAAGAACGTCGGTCACAACTCCTACTGAAGTGACTAATGCTGTAGCTAACTGCAATCAAAAACGATGCTATCAAGAGGCAGGAGAGCCTTTTGTCACACCTGATCGCGTTCAGCGTGTTTGGTTAGCTCCGTATGTATCGCCTGATAATAATGTTCATGTTGGCGAGATTGTCTACTTTGTCAGTGAAGATTCACGCTGGTATGGAATGGAGTAATCAAAATGGCATTAGAAGATTTTAATATTATAAGAATCATTAGTAATATTTTAGGGGAACGAGATACCTCTGATGAAACTTCACAGCTAATAAAAGAATTAGATTATCCCCATATCAGTGATTTACTACCTTGCATTGGTTATGACACTGACCATGAGTTATTTTATAATAAAAATTCGTTAGGCTTCATTATTGAAGCCCAACCGTTAGTTGGTGCGAATGAAAGTATTGTTGAGGGACTAGACCGAATTTTACAAAATAACGTGCCTAGAGATCATCCATTGCAAGTTATTTTACTTGGTAGCCAATCAGTAAAGAGTGCGATTGAATTTGGTTTAAAAGATTTTTCTTGGCAGGGTTATCGTGCCGATGAATGCAACAAGCTAACACATTCTTTTTATCTTGATGCAGCACAAAATACGTTTCAAAACCCTGCTGATCATGCATTAACTTTACGTGATTATCGTTTGTTTTTTGTTTACTCACATCCAGTAAAAAAAGCGAACGATAATGAAATCATGAAGATTCGGGATATTAGGCGTTCTCTATTAAGTGGATTGAATAGTAACAGTATTCATTGCCAGCCTATTAGTGTGAATGTTTTTTGTGGTTTGATGCGTGAATTGGTTAACTTTGAATTCGGGAAACTATCTGATTATTCACATAGCTATCAAAATGATCGCTATTTGAATAAACAAGTTGTTGATGTTGGTACGAAATACCTTGTAAAGCATAACTACATTGAAATTAGTACTAATAATAAGCGTGGTGAGTTACAAAAAACGCGCTCAGTCTCCATGCACATGGACACTAACCCAAGTGAACATTATCTTTGGCAAAATGGCAACATTATTGCTGATTTAATGAATCCAGATAGGGGGATCACCTATCCTTTTGTTATGACAATGACATTACTGACTGAAAATCAGGAAAAGACAACGGGTGAAGCTAATGCGAAATACTGGGATTTAGAGAAAAAAGCTAACTCATCTTTTGCTAAGTTTTTACCTGGAACAATCAAAGAGTTTGAAGAATGGAAAAACCTTAGGGTTAATTTGTTGAGTGGTAGTACTGCAGCAACACAATACCATATTGGTATTCGTTTTTTTTGTCCGAATGATGATGATTTGATGTCAAAAGAAACGGAAAAAATCACTAAAGCATTTGAAAATCAAGGGTTAAAAATGGTTCGCAGTGATTTTCAACAGCTACGGGGATTTTTGGCCACTATTCCGTTTTCATTAACAGACAACTTAAAATTATGGAAAGATTTTAAAACAACAGGTTCAATTCTTCGCGCTGAAACATTCCAAGCGGTAAATTTACTTCCCATTATTGCCGACAATAAATTGAGCCGTGCTGGTATTCTCTTGCCAAGCTATCGTAATCAACTCGCTTTCCTTGATATTTTTGATGAATCCTTGCCGAACACAAACTTTAACTGGTTTGAGTCTGGCACATCAGGTGCGGGTAAATCCGTTGTTTCACAAGCTATCGGTCGTCAAGTATTAGATAGAAACGGTCGCCTGTCTATTTACGATATTGGCGATTCATATAAGGCGTTTTGCCACAGTATGGGGGGCACTTATATCAATGGTGCGACATTGCGATTTAATCCCTTTGCTAATATTACCGATATTTCAATGAGTGCGGAGCGTGTTCGAGACCAGTTAAGCATTCTAGCGAGTCCAAACGGCATTCTAGATGAAGTTCACGAAGCTCTTATATTGGATTCCATCACCGAACAATTCCCTATATACCAGCAAGATATGCGAATTGACCATGTTGTTGAATATCTTGAAAAACATAGGGATAGAATACAAGAGAAAAACGCGTCTAAAATCGTAGACCGTATCGATGAAATTACTTATCTGTTAAGAAAGTATACAACGAAGGGCATTTACGGGGAGTTTTTCAACTCAAGCGAACCCACTTTACGTGATGATATGCAGTTTGTTGTGACTGAATTAGGGGCTCTAAGAGCTAACGGCGATTTGCTTATGGCAGTGCTTTTTACGCTTATGATTTGGTCAGAAAACATGATGTACCAAACCGAACGTAGCCTACGAAAAATGAATATTATTGATGAAGGGTGGAAACTGTTAAGTGGCTCAAACCCTAAAATCAGAGCATTTATTGAAGAAGGCTACCGTACCGCTCGACGTCATAACGGTTCATTTGGCACTGTAACACAGTCTATCAGTGATAAAAATCTCAGTACAGCCGCATTAGCTGCTTATGACAATAGCAGCTTTAAATTAACATTAATGCAAGATGCTAAGTCTTTTGAGTCCTTTAAACAGAAAGAACCTAATGCTTTTAGTGAGTATGAATTTGATTTAATCAAAAAATTCCCACCGGCTAAAAAAGTTGGGTATAGCTCATTACTCGTGAATGTTGGTGAATACAGTAGTTTCCATCGTTTATTACTTGACCCACTGACTAATGAATTATTTTCTTCAAAAGGTGAGGATTTTACCTATAGAGAAAAAAGATTATCCGAGGGTGCGGATATCAAAGATATTTTATTTGAAATGGCAGATTCCAAACGGGGCGATTTCATTAACTATTTGCGGAGTAAGCGTTATGAATAAGAAATTAATTATCATTGCTCTTTTGGTGAATACCGCTATTTCGTTATTAACGCTTAGTGGCGTGGGGTATCTCTACGTCAATTCTCCAAAATTTGTTAGTTTCGATATTAAAAGCACCACTGATACATTTTTAAATCAAGTCGCTAAATTGAATCTTTCAGAGGAAGAACAAACGGCTTTAATGAAAAAGTATGAAAGAAGTATTAACAATATCATAAACGAATATGATAAAGACGGAAAAATTGTATTTGTGAAAGGTGCAGTAATTAGCCAATTGTCTGATGAAACTCAAGAAATAAAGGCAAAACTGGCTAAAAAAATGAGAGGTGGGAATGATGAATAAAAAACTCATTATTGCCACTGTCATTTTAGCGTTTTCATGTTCTCCCCTAGCTAAAGAGCTAGGGGCAGTAGGCTCTATTTGGAAAATAAAAGAAAGAAACCTAATTGCTGTTATACAAGAAAGGTTAGCTAAAAAGTTTGAAAATAAATCAGAAGAAGAAATACAAGATGAAATCCGAGAACGCATCGAGCAACGAGCATTAAGACCTGATCCAGTACAGGGCGTAACAAAAGCGACTAAAACAGAAGTTAGGTATTTTGACCCTTCTTTTACCGTCACTAAAGATTTAGCTGACCAAAATGGTGTTGTTTTTGCACGTAAAGGGCAAGTTTATAATCCTTTTGATATCAGCGGTTTCACACAAACATTGATTTTCATTGATGGTGACGACATTCAGCAATTAAATTGGGTAAAAAGTTTCAAGCCGTCCACAATGCGTTCAAAAATTATTCTTATTAATGGGAATATCAAGGACACAGAAAAATATTTAAAACAAAAAGTGTTCTTTGACCAATTAGGTGAGATTTCAGCACGTTTTGATATCGAACGTGTTCCTTCCATTATTGAAGCTGCCCCTCAAGAGAAAAAACTAAAAATTACAGAGGTGGGGCTATGAAATATTTATTATCAATATTCAGCTTGGTACTCACATTAACATTCAGTCATAACGCTATTTCATCTACAGAATGTCAGGGTAAATGGGTAAATCCGATAACGGATATTTGCTGGAATTGTATGTTTCCTATGAGTATTGGGAGTGTAAAAGTCAGTGTAGGAGGGTTAGGACTCCCTGATACGCCTAATCCCAGTTCGCCCATTCAGTTTTGTCCTGCGCCACCGCCATTATTCCAACGTATAGGTATTGCTATTGGATTTTGGGAGCCGTTTGCAATGGCTGATGTGACAAGAGCACCTACGTGTATGGTGAATATGGGCGGTTTTCAAATTCCTATTACTAAAGTCGGAACGGGAAAAGCCACAAAATCAGCAGGTGATTCTACAGGTACTTTTTATCATGTTCATTGGTATAAATACCCATTGATATCGTGGCTAAATATTTTAGAAAGTGCCGCATGTATGCAAGGTGGCGAATACGATATTGCTTATTTAACCGAACTTGATCCCATGTGGAACGATGATGAATTAGCGTTGTTTACGAATCCCGAAGCTATGGTATTTGCTAATCCTATCGCTCAAATGGCTTGCGCGGCTGATGCTATTGCAGCAGAAGCTGGTATGCCACTAGATCCTTTATTTTGGTGCGCTGGCGCACATGGTTCGATTTATCCATTTAGTGGCAGTATCAACCATGAAAGTTCAGGATTGAATAGTTCTATATTGATGACCGAGCGCATGAATTTTAAACTTCATCGGCAAGGTATTATTATGGATTCTGTCGGTGCAGACAGGGCGGTATGTCTTGAATATCCAACGCCAATCATTCCTAAAAGTCGTTATCGTTATCAAATGGTGAACTTAATTCCTGATGCTAGACAGTGTCACCCTTACGGACGTAGCGTGTTACGCTGGCAAATAGGAAAAGAGCTACCTACATCGAAAAAAAATTATGGCTATGTTGTTTGGAAAAAACGTAATTGCGTGATCCTTTGATACGGTGCATATATGAAAAAAATATTACTGACAATGATTTTTACGCTATTTCCTATTTTATCGTATGGAAATATGGAATCACCTAACATGGAAGAAAATAAAAATGAAGTTGCCTATTTTTTATCTTCTTCAATCCCTGAAAAAACGTTAGCGTCATTGATACGTTCAGCGGAAAGCCAAGGTATTCCTGTTTATTTCAATGGGCTTATTGATGATAGCGTCGATAAGACAGCTAAATATATGTTGTATTTAGTTCAAAAATACAAAATTAGTGGCGTTGAAATCGACCCTAATCGATTTGAATACTACGGTGTTCGTGCGGTTCCTGCGTTAGTGAAACGTTGTGGTGGCAAATTCGATATTATTTATGGCTCAGGTTCTATCAGCGGATCGCTTTCTATCATTGATTCAGAGGGAGACTGCAAAAATGAAAAATAGCATTATGTACATTGTTATTACAGGTTTGCTTTTGAGTTATTCACAAATTGGTTTTTGTGATGCTATGCGTGATGCGTCAAAAGAGGGAAGTAACTTAGGTAAGTCCTCAGTTAACCAAGCTAAATCAACAATGACAGGTTTCAATCCTGAAAAAGAACTGCAAGGTTTTACTCGAAATCCTAATGAAACTCAGTATCAAAAAAATGATTCAGGATTAAGCCAAGCTGGAAATAAAGAGCTTGCTGATTCAGAACTTGGTCAATCAGCAAGAGATAGTTTTATCAACAATCCAAGAGATAAAATTTCGTGGGATAGTGAACTTATCAAAAATGCTTTAAATATAAAAGATAAAGCTGATGTAATAGTGAGTGGTTCAGGGGAAAACTGTGTTAAACAAACAAAGAATGAAAGCTATTTTTCTAATCACTTATGTGAAAAAGAACATAATATTAAGTCAATATGCACGAAAAAAGCTGAGATAAAATGGAGTGAGTCGGTAGGATATGAAGAAAAAGAAATTTTTATAAAAAATAACCAACTAGAATATACGTTAAAATCAGAATCTAATGGTTATTTTATCTATTTTAAAATTCCAATCGAAAATGAAAAAATAATTTCATTTACTTCTTATACTTGGGCTCGTTATTGTGGTCCTAGTTCTTCTGATAATAGAATTTTTCCTAAAAATACTACGTATTTACTAGGAAAGGAGTGGTATTCACAAGCAGAATCCAGCTGTGATGATAATGACTTAGGGCGAAGTGTAGAACATCTACTTTCAAAACCAATTATAGTTAAAGACAGCCTATTTGGAAAAGTAACGACAATAAAACCACTTGCTAATTATTTTTTAAATAGTTTAAAACAAGGTGGTTTAAAATTAAGTTTTAAGTTTAAAGTATTAAAACCATATAAAACATTTAAACCCGAAATAGTTTGGGTTGAGAATTGTCCTATTAATAAAGAGGAAGCCGTAAAGTTAAAAGAGTGGTGTAACCAAAAAGGAGAAACAAGGAAATTCAAAAAGGATGGAAGAGAATATGAGGTTTATAGTGAATGTTGGGAATATTCAGAAGAATGGGTAACTAATGAAGGGGACGATAATACTTGCTCTCAATATGAAAAAGATCCCAATTGTACAGTTGGTGAGCATAAGTGTATTTTAAAAATAGGAAATAGCTGTATTCGTAGTGAAATAAAATATCAATGCCAACATACAAATAAAACAGAAGGCTATGTTTGTGGCGATAAATTTTATTGTGATGATGGTTCTTGTGTTGACACCATAGGTAGTGAAAATAATGGATTTAATGAAGCTGTAAGCCAACTAGCAGCAATTTCTCAAGCAGGAAAAGAGATGGCGGGGCTTGATGAAAGTAAGATGAAGGCTTTCTCAGGTAAAGCAATGGAATGCAGAAAAGCTGCCGCAGGATTCAGTGATTGCTGTAAATCTAGCGGTTGGGGTAATGATATTGGATTGGCTCAATGTAATTCTGAGGAAAAAGCGATTGGTCAGGCAAAAGCTAAGAAAGTGATTATCTCAGTTGGTACGTATTGCTCTAAAAAAGTGTTAGGTGTTTGTTTACAGAAAAAAAGTTCTTATTGCGTATTCGATAATAAGCTTGCTCGTATCGTTCAAGCCCAAGGGCGTTCTGGTCAGTTAGGTATTGGTTTTGGAAGTGCTAAAAATCCTGATTGTCGAGGGATTAGTATTGATGAATTGCAACGCTTGAGATTTGACTATATGGATTTTTCAGACTTTTATGAGGACTTACAGAGTAACCTTAAAATCCCTGAGCAAGATAAATTACTCGATGAGATCAATCGTCGTATGAAAGAAAAATTTGCCGAAGGAAAAAAATAATGAAAAAAATCGCTAAAATTTTATCTACAGCTATTTTTATTGCTATCAGTCAACCGATATTGGCAGATGTTAAAGGTAATGAATATCATGATCCAGTTAGCTGGCAATTTTATAATTTACCTGAAAAAAAATATAATGATGAGAATAGAAAAATATCAACTCAACCAGAAATGAGTTTGGAAGAAAAAGCAATGCGCCAAATGAAAACGATTCAAAAAAAACTGGAAGAGTCGAAAGCATTAGCAATTATGAATCCAACTCCTGAAAATATAGCAGTATATAAAACGTATCAAGATTTTTTTACTGAAAAAGCTAGTAAATTCTCTTCTCAGTGGGAGAAAATGTTACTAAAATATCCTCATTTGGACTATAATATTCAAAATTCTCATTACAATGCTACTGCAGCAATAAAAACGGCAAAAGAAAGACAAGTCCAAGCTCAAGCAGTAAGATTAGTTAATCAACAATACGGAATTTTCTTTTTTTATCGAGGTAGTGAGCCTTTAGACAATCAACTTGCAAGGGTTGTTAAAGAATTCAGTCAACAATATGATCTTGCTATTATACCAATCAGTGTTGATGGTCGCTTTTCTTCTGAATACCCAAACTCAAAAAAAGATACAGGACAATCAATATCAATGGATGTGAAATATTTCCCTGCTATTTTTTTAGTTGAACCAAGAAAAGGATCATTTAAACCATTATCTTACGGATTCATTTCTCAGGATGATTTAGCTCGACGAGTTTTGAATGTTGTTACTGATTTTAAACCACGAATATGATTGATAAATAAGCATAACGATACTAAAATAAACAAGTGGCTTGATTTTTTGATTTGGTGAAAAATAAAATGAATAAAATAGTGATTGTATTAGGATTTTTTTTTTCTAGTTTTAGTTACTCATCAACACTTGATGAAATTAAACAATTGGAAATAAATAAAAATTTCAAAAATAATTATTCTGTACAAGTTGAAAGTAGAGAAAAAAATTTTATTCAACTTTCAACAGGGAAAGAAATCAATATTTCAGATTGGCAAATAGTTCATTTTATTAAAAGTGATTGTCCTTATTGTCATCAGTTTAACCCAACATTAAAAGAAATTGCAGATAGTATAAAATTACCTGTTTTTGTATATAGTTTTGATGGTAAAGGAGATTCTACATTTCCTGTCGCCTATCCAGTTAACAACGAAATTATTCGTACTTTTTTTGCAGAAATTCCGCAAGCAACACCTACATCATTCTTAATCAATGTCAATACACTAATTACTGTTCCATTATCACAAGGCGCAGTGTCAGCAAATTCTTTATTACAACGTTTAGATGAAAGTTTTATTTTGATCGATAAATTACAAAATGAACAAGGAGTTATTGAATGAAAATAATCAAAAAAACAAAAATCGCCTTACTTTGTTTATGTAGTTTATCATTTTCACTCCATGCGGATGTAAACTCAGATCTCAATGACTTTTTTAACAAACTAGGAGGTGGTTCTAATGTTACTCAAGGGGGGGCTTGGCAAGGTCAATCAGCTGGTTATATGACTGGTGGGAATCTATTTGTTCGTGTACCAGTTCGAAATATACAGCTTATTTCAGTCACATTACCTGATGTAAAGGCTGGTTGTGGTGGAATTGATGCCTATCTAGGGGCATTTTCTTATATTAATAGTGATCAAATTAAAGCAATGGCAAAACAAATTTTAAGTAACGCTGTTGGTTATGCATTTGATTTAGCTTTAGAAACCACTATGCCTCAAGTTAAATCTGTAAAAGATTATTTGCAACGATTAGCTCAAGATATGAATAACCTTAACGTATCAACATGCCAAGCAGCTCAAGGTATTGTCGGAGGATTAGCCCCTAAATCTCAAGCTACAAGTGAATTTGTGTGTCAATCAATTGCACAAAATCACAGTGTTTTTGCAGATTGGGCGGCCGCAAGACAAGGTTGTGGTGCTGGAGGGGAAACAGATAAAGTTTTTAATAAGGCTAACGCAGAAGAGAGAAAGCGGATTCCACGAAATAAAAATCTTACATGGTCGGCATTTAGTAAAATTAGTCAGTTTATTTCTAATGATCGAGAATTAAAAGAAATGATGCAATCTGTGGTTGGTACGGTGATTTATGATAATAAAGGTAATTTAACCATTATACCCGCAATGGGGGCAAGTGACTCTTTGGTGAATGCGTTATTGTATGGTGGCGAAACCGAGATATACCGTTGTAATGATGAATCACAATGTTTAGCACCTAAGAAAGCTAAATTGACGGTTACGGCAAGTAAAGCAATGGTTGAGCAAGTCAGAACAACATTGGTTGGTATCTATGACAAAGTGAAAAAGGATACCCCGTTAACCGATAAAGAGAAAACATTCATCAACAGTACCCGTGTACCGATTCAACGCTTTATTGTGGATTCAGCCATGCTCAATATGGATGCAAGTTTTATTACCAATCAGTCAGAGTATATTGCGCTTGATATTACACTCGCCTATATCGATGGTTTAATTGATACCGTAGAAATGGCAGCGGCAGGCTCTTTGAACACAGAAGAAGAAAATAAACAGTTTCAAGATAATCTTGCCAGTGTTCGAGTGAAACTCGGTCAACGTCTTAATAAAATTCAAATTAAGCAAAACTCATTCCTAGAAGCGGATAGGCAGTTATCTACTTTAAGAAAGCAATTATCAAACTCCGTATCATCCCAAATGATGCAAAACTATACGTGGGAGTAAATAATGGCGAATCCATTAGAAATTACAGTTTTGTATGGTGTTGATATCGTTGCTCAGACCTTCCAAGCGGTCGCCACTATCATGCAAAACAACGGTTGGAAAACCTTGTTATATGCAGCCGAAACAATGGGCGTTTTGGTTTGTATCACTAAGTATATTAAGACACATGATCTTCGTACTTTTGGGGCGTGGATGCTCACTTTTGTGATTGTCTACGCTATGTTGTTAACACCGAAAACCAATGTTGTTATTCGAGACTTGGCTAGCCCGATGGTTGTGAAGAAAGTTGATAATGTTCCTGTAGGTTTAGCCGTTCCTTTCTGGTTTTTAACTAACATTGGAAATAGTACCGCTCGAATGTATGACACATTTTTCGCGCAGCCTGACGAGTTTCAATATTCAAAAACAGGTTTGTTATTTGGTCAAAAATTACTTCAAGATAGCTATACGCTAGGTATCAAAAACTCTGAATTTAATATGAATTTCAGTGACTATACAATTAACTGTATTATTCCTGATATGGAACTGAATCATAAATACACGATTTCAGGTTTATTTAATGATCCGAAGGTGTATGAAAAGATATTTTCTAATGCGAGTCCAGTTAGGGGGATTTATTACAAATTTGGCAGTACAGCTCAACCTCAATATATGACATGTAAAGATGCAGCTACACGATTAAAACCGATTATTGATCAAGAGGTGAGTAACCCTAATAGTGCAACACTTTCATCTTTAGGTCGTCGATATGCGATAGGTGAAAACGGTCAACAAAATAACGTATTGTTACCCTCTAGGGTGAATAATGTTTATTCTCAGCTTATCGGTGCAAGTCAAAGCTCCGTTGATATCTTAAAGCAAAATATCACTGCAAATGCTTTACGTTCTTCTATGGGACGTTTTCCTGCGGCAATGGATGGTAGTGCTGATTTAATCGGTATTACATCCCAACAATCTTTAATGAAAATGAAATTAGCGCAGCTTTCGAGCTATGAAATTGCAGGCGAAATGCTGCCGTTCATGCATACTGCTTTTTTAACATTGTTAATTGGCATCTTTCCTATCATGGTATTAGCTCTTTTCATTAAAGAAATGGCATGGGGGGTGACTAAAAATTACCTCAATGTTTTGGGGAGTTTAATGTTGTGGCCAGTCATGTTTGCTATTTTTAATAATATTATTAATACGCTTTCAGGTGTCACATTACATGGACAAGCATTTACCATTTCGAATATGGACACCGCGCTAAAAAATGCAAGCTCAATGGCTGGTGTCGCTAGTTGGCTAATGTTATCGATACCCTTTATCAGCTTTAAATTATTTACGGGATTGGGGCAACAAATCGCAAGTGCTGGCTCATACCTCGGTAATGCTTTAACCAGTGCCACGTCTGCCGATGCTGCTGCTGTCGCGTCAGGTAACTACAACATGGGTAACATGAGTATGCAAAATGTGAGTGGGTTTAAAACAGATTTAAACCATTCATATAGAGAAGGCTTGTCAAGCGTACAAACGTCGACTGGTGCGATGGTCACAACGACACAATCAGGACAGGTTATTTACGACACCAATTCGAGTATGTCTCGTTTGCCAATGAAACTCGATACATCTTCTATACTTGATTCTAGTTTTAGTAAAGCATTAAGTGCTCAACAACGAGAAACACAATCTTACCAAGAAGGTTATCGTAGCTCTGTTAATGATAGTTATAACATTGCAACTGCATTAAGTAACAACTTTGCAAAAAGTGGCGATATGGAAACGGGATTATCGAAAGAACAGCGAGAATCTATTGAACAAATAACGCGCCAATCTAAAGAAGCAAGTAATAGCCAAAGTACATCTGATTATACCAGCAGAGATTTTGTAACTAATACAAGCAGCACTGATACCGGTAATATTGGGCTTGGTGCAAATGTTGGTGTTGGTGTAGATAAAGGTGTTAAAGCAGGTGCAAATGCAAATATAGGATATAATCATAGAATTGATGATACAAACACTGATGCTGCATCGTATGGCTCTAGAACATCAGATGACAAACGTATTTCAGATAATTTTACAAACAGTGAGTCTGTACAAACAGTGCGTAATATGTCTGACAGTGATATTAATAGAATTCGTGATAGTGAAACCCGAAATTTAGTCTATGACTTAAGAACTAGCTTGAATAAAGCCAGTGAAAACTTTGCTTCTTATAATGATAGTTTGAGTAAAGAAAAAACTATCTCAGAACAAGCTAACCTTACTGAAAGTGAACGTTTATCTTATGCAGAATCGTTGGAACATGAATATGCTCAATATGTTACAAGTAAGGTTGGGGTTGAAAAAGCAACATCTATACTAACTGATGCTGGTTCTCCTGAAGCTCGAGCACAACGGGAGCAATTCAAAGATGAATTTACGAATGACTTAGCAAAAAGTATCAAAGATGGTCATTTCAATAATGAATCTAAAGTAAATGCAAGTTATTCAGGTATGAATGTACCTACTGATGCTATGAAATTTAGTGCATCAAGCTATCAAAAAAATTCGGAACAGTTCAAAGAGTTAGCAGAGAAAGGTGGTATTGTTCAACAAGTTACAACACTTGATTTTGAGACTAATGAACGACAACGTTCTAATTTAATTGATGCTATAAATAGAGATATTAGTACGGATGGTCGAGCGTATAATGCGGATAAAGAAGCAAGATTAAATCAATTATCTCAAGAAAGAAAGATCGAAGATCCAAACGAAAAATATGCCGAATATGAACATAGAATCAGTACACAAAAAGGACTCAATAAACATGACTATGATGATAAATATTGAGGTAATAAATGAACAAATTTAAGTATATTGTTATAGGAACGATAATTTACCTATTAAATATTTTTTTTGTTAGTAAAATAGCAAACCTATTAATATTAGGTTCATTAATTATATCTTTAATAGTTATAATTATTGGGGATGATTATATAAAGGCTAACAAATATGTAAAATATGCATACTTATTGTCAATTGGCTCTATTTTAATATTGTTTTTTCTATTTGATTCTTTATTTTCAGGAGAGGTTGATAAATTAAGCCTTTATTATCAATTTTTAGTTTTTTCTTTTGTTTTCTTGCTTGTTGTTAATATTTTTTCTATTTTGTTTATTAAAAAAACAAAATTGGATATTAAATTAAAAAATAGTAATTTTAGTAAATTTGAGTTTAATGATGGCGCTATGAAGCAAAGAACTATAGAGATTAATCCTGCATCAGGATTACCAATGAAAAATGGTATTGATTCTGTTGGAAATATCATAGGACAAAACTCAAATAATTCTATAGATAAAAATTAAGGCATTTGTTATGAGCTTAGATGCACGAAATATGACACAAGGTGGTCAGGTTATCAAATACATGCTCAGTATGTTTTTGCAGATAACAAACCTTATTGTGTATTGGACAACCATTCTTGGTGTTATAACATTTTTTTCATATTTGCTTTCAATAATGAAATGGATTTACATAAAAAATGGTCTTTTTTATTTCTATATTAAACATGTGGTTTTAAATATTGGATTAGGTAGCAAAGAAAATATATATAAAAATGAATATGTTGTTTCAGTGCTAGAAAATAATAACATTATAGAAAAAAAACTTACAGTCGCAAAAATTATTGATAGCCCTTACTTTGTAGAGTGCGGACGTTTATTAAAGGAAAATGCATTTGAAGCATTTGGTGTGGGGTTATTTATTTATCTATTCTCATCTATAATAATTTTTTATTATTTAGGACGAAAAGGTGCTCAACAAAGAAAAAATGATATCATTGGTGGGCGTTATTTAGCTAAATCTGTAAAAGATGTTAATCGATATCTCAAAGCAAGAGGTGAACAATCTTATTTGAAAATAGGTGATTTGCATATTGTAAAAGATAGTGAAACTCAAAATATCGGGGCACAAGGTTCAGTAGGTACAGGGAAAAGTACCATTATCAATAGCTTTCTTGCACAAGTTCAAGCCGCCAATCAGAGAGCGACTATTTATGATAAAGGGAATAACTTCATTAAACTTTTCTACCGAGACGGGAAAGATATTATTTTAAATCCGATGGATGCTCGATGCCCCCGATGGGATTTATGGCTTGAATGTTTGGATAAGGCAGATTTTGAATCATTCGCATTGCCTTTAGTTCCCGATAGTAAAGGTGATCCATTTTGGAATATGTCAGCACGTAGGTTATTCGTTTCAACCGCTGAAAAAATGAGAGAAGACCCTGACAGGTCGATAAAAAAATTACTGGATAGGTTACTGTCATTTTCGTTAGCTGATTTACAAAAGTACGTAGAAGGTACAGATGCTTCAAGTTTAATTGATGGTAGCGTTGAGAAAACAGCTATGACAATACGAGCGGTGTTAGGGGCTTATGTCAACGCACTACGCTATTGTGAGCATTTAGATAATGTCAGTGGTGAGCCTTTTGCAATACGTGATTGGGTGCATAATGCAGACCAAAACTCGTGGATATTTATATCCAGTGATGGTCGATTAGAAACTGCACTCAAGCCATTAATCACCACATGGATTAATATTTTAATGCAATCAATACTATCCCTTAGCGTAGATAGAAAAAGACGGATTTGGACGGTATTGGATGAATTAGCGAGTTTAGGTAAGTTGCCAAAGTTACAAGATTTTATGCAAGAAGCACGTAAGTTTGGAGGTGTGACTTTTATCAGTATTCAAAACTTCCCACAACTCGAAGAACTTTATGGTACTAAGTCAGCAAGTGCGATTTGGGATCTCTGTAATACCACTATCTACTTTCGTGCTCCGAGTAGTTCAGTTGCTGAGTGGGTTCAAAAAGAGATTGGCGAAATTCATCATAACAAATTTCAAGACCAATACAGCTACGGTGTTGATACCATTCGGGATGGTGTTAACTTTTCTAAAAATGATACGAGAGATAAAATTGTAAGTTATTCCGACATCCAAAATCTGAATGATTTGGAGTGCTATGTATCATTAAAAGGAGACTACCCCGTTGTTAAATTAAAACTTGCGTACAAAGCCTATCCTGAAATTGCCGAAGGGAAAATTGAAAGACGTGATATCGATATTTCCAAGGTGGAACTAGTTACAGAAACGAATGAGGATGAATTTGTTGATAAAGTTTTCAATACTCAAAAAAGTAATAATGATGGGAGTGAGACTGGCAATGTACAATCCGAGCAACAAAGTAGTGGAATTGAAAAGGTAATGACAAAACCCAAAATAGCAGATTTAACAGCTAATCCAAAACCATTAAGCAATGAGCCTATTGAAGTAGACCCGAACGAAAAATATAACGCTGAAAATAATATCATCAAGAAAAATAAAGACAAAGATGATGATGGCTACAGTAATTTAATTGGCTTTTAATTAATCATAAGGACAAGAAATGTTATCACTTTCAAGGGTTAGTAGTGCCAGTGGTGCATCCAGTTACTATGAGCAAGAAGATAATTATTATTTTCTTGGTGAAGCCACAACAGCATGGTTTGGCAAAGGTGCTGAAAGTTTAGGGCTTAGTGGTGCTGTTAATCGAGAGGATTTTAAGCATGTATTAGAGGGTAAATTACCCAATGGTGAAAGTTTAGAGCATATGGTTAATGGTGAAAACAAACATAGACCAGGCTATGACTTAACTTTTTCTGCCCCAAAGAGTGTTTCCATTCTTGCATTAGTTGTTGGTGATAAAGCAGTATTAGACGCGCATAACAAGGCTGTAAAATTTGCTTTAACTGAAATAGAAAAATCAGCGTCAACACGTATAATGAAAGATGGTGTGGTCAGTATTGAGCAAACGAATAACATCACCGCTGCGTTGTTTATGCATGATACAAATCGAAATTTAGAACCTGCTTTGCATACTCATGCTATTTTAAGCAATATTACAGAGACTAAGGATAGTAACTGGAAAACATTGTCAACGGACAAATCATTAGAATCTAATGCATTTATTGAAACCATTTGGAAAAATCCCATTGCATTTGGATCTTTGTATCGTCAACATCTAAAAGCTGATTTAGAGAGTCTTGGCTATAATTTAATTGAAGCTGGTAAATATGGACAATTTGAAATAGAAGGTGTACCAACGGAAATGTTTTCATCTCGAAGAAAAGAGATTGAAAAGGCTGTTGGTAAAGATGCTACAGCAAAACAAAAAAGTATTGCTGCTAAAGACACACGAAAAAAGAAAGATTTTTCCAATATCGACGAAGTTAGGAAAAGTTGGAAAAAACAGTTATCACAAACAGGCTTTGATCATGAAAAAATCAAAAATCATGAAAAAATCATCAATACAAAAGACAATGATGTTGATATTAAAGCTGTTGTTAAGCAGGTTATTAAAAATTTAGAGAAAAATAATGCTAAGTTCACGCACGATAAACTTTTATCACAAGTGATTAATTCTATTGGAATAGAACGTTTTGAAAGTATTAACAGCCTAAGAGATATCATTAAAGAAGAAATAAAAGAAGGTTATTTAGTCCCTCTTAAAAGCAATGGCGATCTCTTTACAACATTAGGTCATTTAAAAAGTGAGACTAATGTTGTAAAGCTAGTTCATCAACTCTCAGGTGAAAAAATAAAATTATCATCAAAAGATAGTTCATCTTTAGCTAACTATATGGTCAGTAATGATAGTCAATTTAAGTCTATATCAATTATAGGTAATAATGAATTCTTGATTCAAACATTAGGCTCAATTTCTCAACTGGCAAAAGAAAATGAGAAAAATAGTGTTGTGATTGTTCCTGATAATAAGACAAAACGATTCATTTCTGAAAATATGACGGGTGACACTAAGGTTTTATCTGTCAGAGATGTTAATGACGATAAAAAACAGTTATTACAAAATTCAATTATTTCGATATATAAATCTGAAAGCATCAAGCTAGATTCAATTAATGACATTTTGAATAAAGCTAAAGATGATAATTCGATTGTTATTTCCATTGATACTAAAACAAGAACTAACGAAGGTATTTTTAGTGATGTACTAAAGAAGGCAGATATAGAAACATTCAGCTTTTATGAGAATAATAAGAGTAAACAGATTTATTTTGTTAGTGATGTTGATAAGGATGATAGATTAAAAATTGCATTAAAGCAATATATGACATTATCAATTAATAATAAAGATGCCATTATTCAAGTGCATAACAATAAAACTAAACAGCAAGTCAATAATACGATTAGGGGGCAGCTAATTAAACATGGTTTGCTTTCGGAAAGTAATATCAACGTTAGAAATGAACAACAAGTTTTTCTATCGGATGAAAATAGAAACCTACGGAATACGTATAAGAAAGGACTCATCCTCGATAATGTAAAAGAAAATAAAAGATTTAAAATTGTGGATGTTGATAAGGCTAAAAATGCGCTTTTGCTGATTAATGACGAGGGCGAAAAGTCTAGATTATTGATTAAAGATATTGATAAGAATTATAATCTTATCGAAGAAAAAAACATAAACTTACGCGTTGGCGAGAAAGTGAAAACATATCAACGTGTTGGTAACTTAAAATCAAATTGTGAATATACGGTCTCAGCCATTAGAAAAGGAAGTTTCTTGTTTGGGGAAAAAGTATATCTAGAAGATAAAGAAGGAAAAACCGTCTCACTAAATCCTAAAAAAACAACTAGCCTTGATTATAATTATAGTGAGACGTTTGGTTCATCCTTGAACTTAAACAGAACCGTGATTGCTATTTTGAATAAAAATGATGTTTCCAGTACCACGATGAATAAAATCAAAAAAAGCGGTGATTCAATTATTGCTATCACAGGTATGAGTAAAGAAAGTGCTGAATCTAGAATTGAAAAAGTTGATGCAGGGATAAATCATATACCTAAGAATACAGGGAATATTTTTGACACGATTTCAAAAATCAATGAGATGAAAAAAGATACTCTCAGTGATTTTGATAAAATTATTGAGTTAAGTATTGATAGATCCAGTGGTGGGAACGTCTTTTTTAATGGTGCAGCCGTTGTGATGAATGCGACTAACCTAGATAGCAGTTTATCTCTAGAGAAAATTACAGATGCAATTAATATTCGTATAGAAAACGGGCATATTATTCCTATCACAAGTACCGCATTGACTGATAACTATGTAAAAAGAGAAACGTTTAATAATGAAGTTAACATTATTAAACGTATATTCGAAGGTAAAAATAAAGCGACACCGATTAGCTCTGACACATCCCTTTTAGAAAATAATAAATCATTAACGAAAGGGCAAAAAGCTGCGAGTGAGCTTTTATTAACGTCGAAAGATTCGATTATTGCTATTCAAGGCTACGCAGGGGTTGGTAAAACCACTCAATTTAGAACTGTAGCACAAGCGATACAAACCACTCGACCTGATATTACATTAAGAGGACTTGCGCCAACGCATAGAGCTGTTTCGGAGCTGAAAGGTGCTGGTATTGAATCACAGACAATAGCCAGTTTTACTCAAGAAATGGCAGTGAATGAATTTCAAGCAAATTATAAAAATACCGTTTTTATTATCGATGAAAGTTCCATGACAGGAAATAAGGGATTGAGCCAATTACTTGATTCCATAACAGGTAATGGGGGCAGAGTTATTCTGTCGGGTGACAAAGACCAATTAAAATCCTTTGAAAGTGGTGTTCCTTTCAAATTGACTCTTGAACGTAGCGCAATCGATCATGTTGTCATGGATGAAGTCGTTCGACAAACTCCTGAACTAAAACCTGCGGTTGAAGCTATCATTCAAGGAAAAGTGCAAGAGTCGATATCGGTTATCCAAAAAGTATCACCTAACACTGTCCCTCGCTCAAATAACAATTATGCGCCTGATACTTCCGTTATTGATCTCAAAGGTAAAGAACGGAATGACAAACTGAATATAATCACGCAAGATTTCGTGAGTCGGACGTTCGATGCCCGTAATGATACGTTTATTATTACTCCACTGAATAGCGATAGAAATGCGATTAATGAACGCATTCATGATTTGTTAGTACAGAGCAGAGCATTACCAAGTGGCGTTGAAATTCAAACGTATGAGCGTGTTAATAATCAAGAATATGATATAAAGACTACGCAATTTTGGCAAAGCAATATTGATAATACCGTTAAAATTAGTAATAACTATTTCAATATCGATAACATTAATAAGGATGGTATTATTACCCTCACCAACTTAGAAACAAAACAAGAGTTTGCTTTTTCAGCTTTAGAAGCTGACCCGAGAAATATTTCTGTATATCGGGAGCGAAATATTGAAGTGAGTGTTGGTGATAAAATGCGAATGACCGTGACGGATATTGAACAAAATGCATTTAACAATGATATCGGTGTTGTAAAAAGCATTGATAAAGAGCATGTGACGATGGATTTTAATGGGCGTGAAGTTACATTTGACCCACAACAACATAATGGGAAACATATTGATTATGCATACGCTATCACATCATATTCTTCTCAAGGTGCATCAATACCTTATGTCATTGTCTATGATGGTTCAGAAGATAATAAACGCAATTTAGCGGCTTTAGATAACACTTATGTTGAATTATCTCGAAGTAAAGAGCATGTCCAGTTATACGTTGATGATTTAGAAAAATGGGAAAAACACATCGAATATAACACGGGAGAACGAGTAACTGCTCATGCTAAACTGAATTATTCAGAAAATCAAAAAGCTAACATTTCATTAAAAATGTGGAATGAAAGCGCAAATATCTCAATTAATCTAGCTAAAAAACTTCCTGATATTTTACAAAGTATTGCAAGATTTTCCAATAAAAGCCAAGAAATTTTACTACCTGTACATGATGAATACGGAGTGCAAAGAGGTAATTATCATATTCCGGTGGGAATATTTAGTGGAACATTAGATTTTGAATCAGCTCAATACAAAGGTGCTAATGATGGAAATATTATTGTTATTAACAAGGGGGATGATGAGTTAACACCTATTGTCTATGAAAAAAAGAATATAGAACAAGCAATTAGTCATGATTTAACTGATAGCTCTATCATTATAAAGTTAGATGAAAAAGATAAAAATGATCATCAGGTTGAATTAACAAAAGAAGAAATTTCGTTACAAGAAGCAATTGAGGAAATTATATCTAGTAAAGATAAAACAGAAATCGATATCCCTATTAATGAGGAAAAAGAAAGGATTATGGATAATATCATTGATATGAAAGAAGAAATTAGCCACGGTATCGATTATATTAGTGAGTATGACAATAAAGATATTGATAAACGTATCAGACATGATGAAGAAAATATTTTAAGGCATACCCCCGAAAAAGAATCAAGTAAAAATATGGATATTGATATTTAGTAATACATGAATTTAATCTTGTTTTTTATGAAAAATATTCCTAGTATTGAGGAAGTATGAAAAATAAATTTGACTGGTTAAAACAGCTAAGAAGATGTCAAAATATGAGCACACTAGATACGATGAGTGAGCGAATTATGGTTAAATTAGCCACTAAGGAAAAAGAGTATTTTCAGTTAGCTCTTGACCATCGCAAAGCTGAAATTGTTATGAATCAGTATTATGATCACGTACCCGTTTCCGCATGGAAATATGTCGAATAAGAAGGAAAAATAATGTCATTAACCACTGAACAAGAATATGAAATTACCACAGCAATTATTGGTAGTATTACTTCACTCCGAAAATTTTTAAAAGAAAAAGATCTATCATGGCTCAAAGCTACTTATGAAAAATTTGAGAGCATCATTAAAGAACGTGAAGAAGAAGAAGAGTTACTTGAACTTGAACGTCAAGAAAAAGAGCAAATTAAGCAAAAGATATTAGAAGTTGCTGCACAAATGGGGTTAGACCCTACAACAATATCATTTGATGATGATGCTAAATCAAATAAAAAAAGAAAGAAATCTTTAAAAGTGACTCAACCCAAATATCGTTTTATTGATCCATTAACTGGTAAAGAAGATACTTATAGTGGGCAAGGCAGAATGAAAAAAGGGTTAAAAGCGCTTTTAGAACAGGGGAATTCATTAGATGAATTTTTAATTGATAAAAATGAACATCAATAAATTACTAATCACAGCTATTATTTCTCTATCTGCATTGCCCCTTTTGGGGCAGTGCAAACCCCTATTCATAGGTGACTCATTAACGTATGAACTCGCCATGAGCTACAAAGAACGTGCGCCTGTAGATGCTAAGTTTTTAGAAAGTACAGGGCTACAATCGACAAAGCTATTACATTGGCAAAATTACATACAGAAAATCAATTTTCAGCAGTACGATACGGTTTATATTGTTCTTGGTACAAACGATTTGATCCATCAATCAGATGTGCAAGCCTATCAACAAAAAGCTATGCGGTTTATTAACGTCATTAAAAGTAAAAACAAAAATATTGTTTGGCTCTTACCGCCAACATTAAAAAATGAAAAGAAAAATGCGTTATTAAACAACACAAGACTTGCTATAAAAAATGCGGCATATCAAGAAGGCATAAGAACGCTAGACATGAGAAATGCGCTTGGGAGTGATTATAGAGCCATTATTAACGGCATTCAGGTTAGGACGAATGATGGGATTCACATTACCAAAAATGGTGCTGATTCAGTAATTGAAACATTGTTGATGAAATAATTTATTATTTATTTAGTTGCAATATGGTTCTAATTGGGATAGATAAAATAATAATAGAGTTTGGTATTCAAACACCCGAACCAGTCAAAGCGCCCGAACCAGCTTAAACTAAGTTACTAAACTACCGCGCTTCGCTTGCTCAACTACGACCCGACAAGCAATAAATTGCTTGTCTCTCGCAGTTAGTTTATTCTTACTAAGAGTATTATATCAACTATATCTGATTAGCATAAAATCTAGGGTAAACTTCATCAAAATTAGTGATCAATCGGTGGATGAAAATCACAAAAATCAACTGTGACCAGGGAAAGGGAAAGCCTTATTTTTTAGATGGTTATAATTCTTCATTTAGAACAAATTTTTTGATGGAAAAGTTGTTTGTATTAGTTAGCTAATTTTCTCCTTTAGAACAAATCCTGAACCGCACTACATGTTGGCCGTTCCTGTGTTATCGCATTCCTCACACGTTAACTCGCAAGTTCAAACCAAAATTAAAAATCATTTCACTAAGCCGCGCTTCATTAAAAATTAAGCTCATACTAGTTTCTTATCACACATCCATAACGAACAAAAACACTGGTACACAAACCCCCTAAAAAACGAGTGCATAATAACTTAATTCATTGATTTAAAATAATTTAATATGTGGCCACGAAAACATTAAAAGATTTTAGAGATTGCTTTAGTTGGTATTATTGAATATATTGGTTCAAATCGACCCACTTTTTTTCATGAAAAATTTGGATATCGTTAAATGCCAGACCAGCCATAGAGAAACGTTCATTTTTTTCATTGAGAGATTCTTTACACCAAAATAAATAAGCGTCACCGATTGCGAAAGCATCATCCCAACTTTCATGAAAGCCTGCTTGCACAATAGAAGATTTAAGGCAACGAAAGAGTAAGGATTTTGTTCTTAGATAATTAACGTATTCATTCGCAAGAGAAAAATTTGCAAAAAAACAAATACGGTAAATCCCCTCATCCGATAGGGTATTCTTTGTTTTTTCAATTAATGTTTTATGTGGGAACATATCAGGGAACCACCGTTTGGCTCTAAAGGTATAGTCATTAATTGCTTTAAAGTTGATTTGTTTATCAATACGATAGACATATTTTCCCATATAGACTCATTCTTTATTTAATCTGAATTGGCAATTAATTTAACTACACATCTTATACCTTTAGCGCCTTTTTAAGGCGATAAAATTGTGCGTGTTGAATGCCTGATAATTGCATAATTTCAGCATCTGTTAACGATAATTTACCTGATAATTTTTCGGTAATTAATTTTTGAGCTTTAAGCGCGTTATCTGATACTGGACGACCTTTGTACCTTCCCTTTTGTTTAGCTATGGTTATTCCTTCTTTCTGGCGTTGACGTATGAATGAACGTTCAAGTTCTGCGACAGCGGCTAACAATGTGATCATAAATTTACTGGTAGGGGTGTTATCGAATACCATCTGATTATCAATAAATTCAACCTTTACGCCCTGCCCTGTCATTTCAGCTAAAAGAGTTAATAGGTCTTGTGTGTTTCTGGCTAATCTATCAACTGATTTTACTCTAACCGTGTCACCATCACGCAATTGTTGTTTCATAGCGTTGAGTTCTGGACGAGCAACGGATTTACCTGACACTCTATCGATGAAAATCTTATCACATCCGACAAGCGCGTTTATTTGGCGTTCTACGTTCTGTTCTTTCGTACTTACTCGAACATACCCAAATATCATTTATTGAACACTCTAATTACTAGTTGAAAAATAGTGGCCATAATCATCTTTAATATGTTTACCTTTTTCTGATAGTGCTACTAACAATGGTTGAATAGCATTGTAGGTAGTGTTACTCAGCCCTAATTGCTTTGCATTGAGCGAGTTGATTATATTTGCCAGAGTTGTTAATGTGGCGTTTTCAGGGAGTTCATTAATAATATTTTTAAATACGGCTTTGTCTTCTGCACTGATATCAATGTTCATAGCTGCCAGCAACACATCAACAAGTGTATCAATTTCATCTCGTTTAATAGCTTCACTAATTGGATTTAGTCTGTTCATTTCATTTCTCTTCATTTTGTATCATTAGAATGACGTAAAAGATAATGTATCATTTGTCTGCTAACCATAAGTCATATGATATATGAATGTAGCTTACCTAACAGTATATCATTTAACTATACTTTAATGATATAAATAAAGAGCGCCCTTGTTGAGTACCTTTTATTCGATATGATACAACGTATTGTGACAACGTCACCTTTTTTTAAGTAAAGTTTGGGTTTTGGCTATAGTTTGAGTTTGAATCAGACTCAGTGATAAACAATAGGGTTACGGTCAATACAGCAAGGCAAACCAACAAAAAATTGAAGGTTGTTTTATGCTTACCTGTTTTTTCCTTCTTAACAAAAAAATACAACGTTAAGCAATAGACCATAACTTGAGTGATGATCAGTAAATAAAACATATATTCCCCTCACATAAAATCACCAAAAAACTTAATCCTTGATGTAATTAGAAGAACGAAAACAGTGTGCTCTCTATTTTGCCTTGAAAGTAGTGCACCTGAAATATTTCTTTCATACATCATTCTCTGCGTGCACCATTTCCCATAAACATATTTGTGTTTAATGCTATGTATTGGGGTTATATAGGGATTATGCCCAATCAAAGAGGTTATTTATTATCTAAGTAAAAATGCGTGCACATCCCAAATAACGAATATACAAGAGTTCCATATTCAGTTGAAGGAGAAGCAGCTTAACAAGCGACTTGATTCTTGCCATTTTTAGCTCTAAGTGGTAAATTCGGTATCCAATTGGTGGGATACAGCCAGAAATGTGTCAGGGAAAGGGTTAAAAAACCCTAAAAGAAAAACCCCGAAATCTTCCTTAAGTTTGGCGACCTGAGAAGAATATCGGGGTATCACACTAAAATTCCGTATAGAACTTGTTTGCTCTATACGGGGAGTATAAAGACATGAGTAGAGAATTTCAAGATCTCTTTTGTTCGCTCCTTCCGCGCAACATAAGTTTTGGTTTTTGTGAGTGAATTAACATTATCAAGAACTAAAGTTCATCGGCACTATAAGCCACTCTTTAGCGGTGCTATTCCTAAATTACCTTTGATTAAGCGTTTCATTGGCGCAATCAATGTGCATGATTGGAATCGTAACACGATCATTAGAAACCAACGCATAAACGATAAACAACGTCTCTCTATACGTTCTGAACGTCGTGAAACGTGGACTGAATTAGCAAAGGTGATGATTGCGTACGCTAATTACAGTACAGAATTTGATTCTATTTGTGAGGTCATGTGTTCAGTAGAAGATCTAGCAAGAAAATGCGGGCAACTGCATATCTATGAAAATGGGAGAAAATGCTATGATCCAACACTGAGAGCTATACGAGCATGGGAAAGAGCAGGACTGATTTATGTAGATAGAGACACAGACTCAGAATCAGGGCAATATAAAGCACAAAGAATTTGGCTCAGAGAGGGCTTTTTTATAGGAATGGGGTTCTCTAGAGACGAACTGAGAAAAATTTTCAACAGTTTTAACCGGTGGCTTATAAAAACGGGTAAAAAAGAAACTCACAAACAACGATATGCTAGACACTTATTGGAACTAGCAAAAAAAAATGTAGCTTCATTAAATGGAAAATACAAGCTTAAGTCATTGTTATTAAAAACAAAACGAATATTCGTTGGTGATGATATTGAATTAGAAAACGAAAAAAAACACATTGAGAAAGCTCTAAAAGAAAAAATAGAATTAGAAAAATCAGTTAATAAAAAAGATGGCCATAAACGCAGAGCATGGAAAAAATATCTGAGTTGGAAAAATTCACAGCCGTTCGCTATTGTCTTTAATTTCGAAAAAGAAATGAACAGACTTTATCCAAATATCAACGAAGAAGAGAAATATTCTTACTACCTAAAACATTTACCCTAACCATCTGATGCCTTAAATAACCGCCTTAAATGGCGGTATCTTTGTTTGTTCAAATAATATTTTGCTCACAAAATATACAATTAAGTGTTGTAAGCGCTCAGTTCTTTATAACTCCGTACTGAAAATGTAAATAAGAACATAGGATCGAATAAATAATAGACGATTAAAATCGTTCTATTACTATCGATAACAGTTAAAATCGATCTTTATCTCTGAACTAAAGACCTTTTTTTTAAACAAAAAAGGTAGGTAGCTCATAAATGGCTACCTAAGCTTTTTAAAATAAAGATAAAAAATATAAAAAAGCCTTCGCTTACAAGCTATTTCATAGCTGTCGCTCAGAAAAATGTTGTTTTCCGTTCATACAAACGCCCCCCTAAGCAACCCTACGGGTTACTAAGTCGCTGTACAGGCTGTTGCGAGATAAATCTCTGACAGCCTAACAGCGCTTCTCAAAGGGGGCTAATTAACTATTGTGATGTGGCCCGTTCCGATTGGCTCTACAGGGTGAAGGGAGGTTTCTTGCTTCCTGTACGGCTCTCAGTCGCATTTGAATGTTATGCCTTAAGTCATAACATTCAAATGCTCCGCTTCGGGGCGCATGGGCTCTTACAGCTCCTTTTTGGCTACCTTTCGCCCCTTCCTTTGGTGATTACGGTTTTTTAATCAAACTTTAGTTATTGATCTTTACTGTATCTCATTGTTTTTTAATATTAAATTAATTGTTTTTTTTGATGAAATTGACAAAAAAAGCTTGAAAAGTCCCGAAAACGGGACTATAATTATTTATATCAAGTGAGGGGGAACTTTAAAAGTTCTTTCATATATCAATAACAGCCGAACGGCTAGGAGTTTTGAAATGACAATTCAAGAAGCTTTAAATATTTTTGGTTTAGCGGGAGAGCTAACAGAAGATGATATCAAAAAAGCGTATAAAAAGTCTGCTTTAAAATATCATCCAGACCGAAATCCGTTAGGTGCTGAATTAATGAAAGCTGTTAATTCAGCATACGACACTCTAATGAAAAATATTGATAAAATTAATCTTTTTCAGAGTAATGATAAAACTAAACAGTATAATTTTGGTGATGAACTAGAGTCTGTATTAAATACTCTGTCAGGATTAAGTGACATTATTTTTGAGGTTATCGGTAATTGGGTTTGGATTAGTGGAGATACTAAAATACATAAAGAAACATTAAAAGAAATCGGGTGTAAGTGGGCACCGAAAAAACAACAATGGTTTTATCGTCCAGAAGAGCATAAATGTTTTAGAAATAATCAGGAAAAAAGCATTGATGAGATTAGATTAAAATATGGCTCTAGCGGCCAATATAAATCGAAAGGATGGCAACAAGTAGAAAATAGATATTAATTTTAATTTGATATAGAGAGTAAGATACTCTCTATATCATCATTTCAAAGCCGAACGGCTAGGGGTTAATATGAATAAAAAAAATTGTTTTTTTCAAGAATATCAGTCTGTTTGTAATGATATTTGCTATTATTTAGGTAATGAATGGCGAATAAATAAAATTAAATCATGGGATTTATGTATTATTTTAACATCACCAAAATATAAAGATTATTCAATTTATTTTAGACCTGAAAAAGGTCGTATAAATATATCTGGTTCAATATATAGTCGATTGTTTCGTTATTCCTGTAATTATTGCACAGTCTCAGAGAATAGAAAACCTCAACATATTGCAAATGATATTAAAAGAAAAATACTAGCTAATATTGATGAAGAGATAAAAAAATATATTGAAGATTTAGAATCTTATAATAATAATTTAGAACAAGATAAAATCTTAAAAGGAATGATATCAAGATTTGGAAAATTAAATGATTATCATAGTTCATTTACAGGGTTTAAGTTAAACAATGGTATTACAGGCGAGGTTAATAGACGTTATAGAGGAAATCAACAATTAGTTATCGATGATCTGAATGTCGATAAATTAATTAAAATTATCGGTTTTGTTTCAACACTAGATTAAAAAACAGCCTCTAGCGTTAGCTAGGGGCATAAGCATTTATGCAGAAGTAGTTACGGTGTTAGTTAAAAACGTTTATTATGGTAGTAACTGAGTTATCAATTTATGGGGCTAAATAATGTCTAAACAATTCTCAGTCAATGATAAAGTAATGATTATTAATGATAAGTTAGGTTCTAATCTTGTTGGTTATGAATGCGAGATAATTAGTATAGATAATAATTATGAACTCAACATTGAGGTAAAATTTAATGATGGAAGAAACACTTTTTTCTCAGAAAATGAGTTAAAACTAATTAATTTTTGATCTAACTTATCTCAGTATTAGGAATCGTAAAATGAAACAAATATATATGGCAAGAACGGGCGGGACGGTACGAAGTAGCCTTATCGTTTATAGTGATGGGGAAAAATTCAAACTTCATTATTTAGTTTTAGGTCGTACTAACCCTAGTAAAACAGAACGATTGAAAGGGATTAAATGTAAGCGATTTGAAATACTGAATAATGAATTCGAATTTAACGATTTCAATGAAATAAGTGTTAGTGATCTTCCATTAAAAGAGTTAACAGAAGAATTTTTATCTAAATATACTGATGAAAAAATTAATAAGTAGGTAAAAAATGAAATTTGATAAAAAAGATATAACGAAAGAAACTCTGAAAAATCTTAGAAGTGAGCTTAATTATAATAATGCTCAAATGGCAGATTTACTAGGTATATCAGAAAAAACGTGGAAAAACAAAATTAGTGGAGAAGGAAAAATAAGCAAGTTAGAATATGAATTCATGTTGCTTTTGATTGATAAACATCCTGATTATAAAATAATTAATAGGGGTTAATTGT
>OKNQ01000106.1_pt1 | contig 41397 bp, 38 predicted proteins | sample 1612851 | NCBI WGS metagenome assembly OKNQ01 (sample SAMN04436821, study PRJEB24849) | human gut metagenome | biome: human gut; feature: NICU; material: stool | host: Homo sapiens | place: USA: Saint Louis, MO | collected 2011-05-26 | reverse complement strand
ATGTAATGTACATCAATTTTTACATTTGGACATCAATACTATTTTTATTTTTAGTCAATAATAATACGTACTACCTTCAAGGGATCATCTATAATGAAACTGAGTAAAATTGCTTTGGCTGCGGCTTTAGTATTTGGTATTAATTCTGTTGCTACAGCTGAAAATGAAACGCCTGCACCAAAAGTAAGTTCAACTAAAGGCGAAATTCAATTAAAAGGTGAAATTGTTAATTCAGCATGTGGATTAGCAGCATCTTCAAGCCCTGTAATTGTTGATTTCAGTGAAATTCCAACTTCTGCATTAGCAAATCTGCAAAAAGCAGGAAATATCAAAAAAGATATTGAATTACAAGACTGTGATACAACTGTAGCGAAAACTGCCACAGTTAGCTATACACCAAGTGTTGTTAACGCTGTAAATAAAGATTTAGCCTCTTTTGTTTCTGGTAACGCATCTGGCGCAGGTATTGGCTTAATGGATGCGGGTAGTAAAGCAGTTAAATGGAATACTGCAACTACACCAGTACAATTAATTAACGGTGTATCTAAAATCCCATTCGTTGCTTATGTTCAAGCTGAATCAGCTGACGCTAAAGTAACGCCAGGTGAATTCCAAGCCGTTATCAACTTCCAAGTTGATTATCAGTAATCATATTGATTTAAATATCTAAATTAATAAATAAGTAATTACTGCGAAAACGCAGAGGATTTCCTCTGCGTTAAATTCAATAAAACACTTCAATTTAATAAAAATGAAAAGTAATTAAATAAATATTTATTATTTAATTACTTTTTATTTAATATAATAATTAGGCGTTTATTCATGTTAATTCCTTATTCACCCCACACAATATGGAAGACCATTTGTGCGACTTTGCTATTAAGCTTGGCGTTTTTCTCACAAGCAGAGCAGGACGATTCTGTGGAATTTAACATTCATATGCTAGACGCGGAAGATCGCGATAATGTCGACCTTTCACGTTTTTCTACCTCAAATTATATCATTCCGGGTATGTACTATTTAGATATTCGTCTAAATGGTCGCGACTTTCCTCGCCAAAATATTAATTATATTGAAGTAGCAGATAATCATTCCGTGGCGTGTATCGACCCTACTCTTTTAAAAAAGTTAACAATCAACCAAGAAAACCAAAAATATATCAAACAAATATCACCAGATTGTTTTGATATTAGCCAATTACCCGGTATCTCGATTAAAAATGATGGTGGTGTACTTGATATCACGTTACCGCGCTCATTAATGAAATATGAAGAATCTGATTGGACTCCTCCGGAGCTTTGGGATAGCGGGGTCTCTGGGCTTATTTTTGATTATACACTAACAGGAACGTCAACTCGCCCTAATAAAGGCAATAATAACAATACCTTAACTGGTTATGGTCAAGCGGGATTAAACTTGGGTGAATGGCGTTTACGAGCTGAATATCAAGGCAATTATTCTTCTGAATATTCGTCTAACAATCGTTTTGATTGGAACCAAATTTATGCCTATAAGCCATTACCTGATCTCGCAGCCAAATTAACGGTTGGGGAAACTTATTTAAACTCTCAAATTTTTGATAGTTTCCGTTTTACAGGAGCCAATTTACAAAGCGATGAGAGAATGTTACCCCCTTCTCTCCAAGGCTATGCACCTGAAATTCATGGCATCGCCAATACCAATGCAAAAGTGACGGTAACTCAAAATGGACGTTTAATTTATGAGACAACCGTACCTGCTGGCCCTTTCGTGATTAACCATCTACAAAATACCGTACAGGGTCAACTCGATGTTAGAGTTGAAGAGCAAAATGGTAAGATTAACGAATTTCAAGTGCAAACCGCTAATTTGCCTTATATGACTCGCCCAGGATCTGTGCGTTTTAATACCTCACTGGGACAGTCATCCGTGAACAACCATAAAATGCAAGGCCCTATTTTCTATCAAGGGGATTTTTCATGGGGAATGAATAATACATGGTCTCTCTATGGTGGTGCTTTACTTACCGCTAAAGATTATAACGCATGGTCTTTAGGTATCGGCCATGATATGGGACGTTTTGGTACCCTTTCTGGTGATATTACACAGTCTTATAGCAAAACCTATGATAATGAAAAAATCAATGGGATGTCTTTTAAACTAAACTATGCAAAAACTTTTGATGAGTACCACAGTACCATTACCTTTGCAGGTTATCGTTTCTCAGAAAAAACATTTCGCTCTTTTTCTCAGTATATTGATGAGCGTTATAACGGCATCAATAATAATGGCTATGAAAAAGAAATGTACACCATTACCGGTAATAAAACTTTTTGGGCAGATGATGCAGAGAAATCGACCACCCTATATCTCTCTTATCGTCACCAAAATTATTGGGATAAAAATACTCAAGAGCAGTATGGTGTCACAGTAAGTCGCAATTTTTCCATTATGGGGATTGAGCAAATCAATACCAACTTGTCAGCATTTCGTACCCAATATAAAGGGAATACTGACGATACGCTCTCTTTTAATATTTCACTACCATTAGGAAGTGGTCGCAATATTGGTTATAACTTGCAAGATAACAATGGCAAAGTGACACAAATGGCCTCTTATGCTGATAATCGTGATTATAATAATTTATGGCGCATAAGAGCAGGCTTAAGTTCGGATAAGAAAGCCAATACCGATGGTTATTATCAACATCGTTCTCAGTATGCAGAAATCAATGCCAATGCAAGCTATCAACAAGATAATTACTTAGCCGTGGGCGCAACGATAAAAGGCGGTTTTACTGCTACTCGTTATGGCGCTGCATTACACAGTAGCAGTATGACCTCTAGCACCGCAAGAATAATGGTGGATACTGATGGTGTTGCAGGGGTGCCCTTTAATGGTCAAAGCACGACTACGAACCGCTTCGGCATTGGTGTACTAACCGACTTAACAAGTTATAACAATGTTGATGCACGTATTGACGTCGATAAGATGGATCAAGATATCGAAACGCGTAAAGCCATTGCTTCAACAACCTTAACAGAAGGTGCCATTGGTTATTACCAATTTCCGGTTCGTCAAGGTGAACGCTTAATGGCTGTCTTACAGACAACTGATAATAAATACCCTCCTTTTGGTGCAGAAGTCACCAATCAAAAAGGGGAAAGTATTGGTATGGTGATGGAAGAAGGCCTTGTTTATATTGCGGGTGTTAACCTTAATGAATCATTAAATGTAATTTGGAACGGTAAAACAAAATGTTCAATTACCATTCCCGCGGAAATAACAGATCCCTTAAAACATCAATCGCTCGTTTGTCAGGATCGTTAACAAATAAAATTAATAATGAGAGATAATTAACATGAACTCATTCAGCACACTAAAAACACTATTTTGTGGCTCTTTGCTGGCACTGAGTCTAGTGAATACAACACAAGCGGGTGTTTCACTGGATAGAACTCGTATTGTATTAACGGGTAATGAAAACTCAGCCAGTGTTAATTTAAAAAATACCAGCCCTGATATTCCTTTTTTAGCGCAATCTTGGGTTGAAAATGAAAATGGGCAGAAGATCTCTTCACCCTTAGTGGCACTTCCACCGTTACAACGCCTTGATGGTGCTCAAAAAGGCGTAGTTCGCATTACAAAAACAGCTGAAGTTGGGCTATTACCTCAAGATAGAGAATCACTGTTTTATTTAAATGTGCGTGAAATTCCACCCGCACCAAAACAAGCCAACGTATTACAGATGGCGATGCAGTCACGCATTAAATTATTCTATCGCCCTAGTGCCATAGTACCTGAAAAACCGGGAATGGTTTGGCAAGATCAACTGGTGTTTAAAAAACAAGGTAATAAATTTATTGTTAATAATCCAACCCCTTATTACATCACGATTATCTCACTTTCTAATAAATTAAATGGTGAGGATAGCGATAAATTAACTACCTTCCCAGGATTAATGGTTGCGCCAAAAGCTTCACTGGATATACCAGTAAAAACCAGTAACGTTAATCAGTTTTATATGATGTATGTAAATGATTACGGTGGACACCCAGAGCTCAAATTTGTATGTCAGCAAGATAGCTGCAAAGTAGCCCCTAAAGATCAACAACCTAAATATTAATAAACTTGATGCCGGTAGGAATAAAATGATCCTCAATAAAAAAAACATTCATTCCAAATCAGTAATGCTATTTTGTGCCGGCATTGTTTCTTTAATGCCGTTGCACGCAATTGCTTATTTACAAGGTGAAGTGAGAACCAATGGTGGCCCTAATATTTTCTATGCAGTAGTAGATCACACCACCTTTCCTAATAACAAAGCAGGAGAATTAGCAACAGTAAACTTTTCGTTGCCTGATCGCTATGATGGGACAGTATATTGTCCTAACTCACGTATCTATGATCGTGCATTAACCTATTTTAAAGCAACGACTGATTTACCCCCTGTTGGTAATAATTTTTATCAATTAAATGAGTATGTTGATATCAAAATTAATTTTAAAATTTGGGGGCCTAATCCTTTACCCACAGTGCCCTTTTCTGACATTCCTAATAATAGAAATAATCTACAAGGTTGCAGAGTCCCCTCTTCACCTAAACCGCATATTTCCTCGGGAAGTAGCGGACAACTCACCTTCCGTTTAAGAAAACCCATTATTAATGGTGTCAGTCTTAATGGGCAATCTCTTGCACAAATGTATGCCATGGTAAGTCACAGCGGTGCGCCAAAAACCTATGGTTCAGAGCCCATTTCTAAATTAGTGATCACCTCGGGGATCATTACCACTAAAGATAAATGTATCTTTAATAATGGTTCACCAATTACCTTTGACTTTGGTAATGTGGGAAATACCTCTGATTATCTCAATGGGCAAAACTACAAAATTACTCGCAACATCCCCATCAAGTGCGAAGGGGGAAGCTTTACCGATCCTAATAGTAAAATAATGTTTAAAGTTCAGACTGGTAGCTCAGGTATTGCGAGTTTTGATTCTAATTACCTTGGTACAACAGGCTCTGTAGATAGAAGTAACTTAGGTATCGTATTAAGAGATAAGTCAGGTACGATTATCCCACCTAACCAATATTTTTCAGTTGGCAAACTCAATAATTTCAACGGAAATTGGGAAGTAAGTGCAGCCCCCATCGCCAAAGCGGGCAGTAAAATTACCGAAGGTGAATTTTCAGCTCATGCGACACTCATTGCGGAGTTTATGTAATGAAAAACAGCATAATAAAGTCAGCTATAACTTGCTTGTTATTGCTCTCTCCGAACACTTTTGCTGCCACTGATATTATTGGTGGAGAGATGGAATTTAAAGGTGTTGTTGTTGCACATGGCTGTACGATTGTTGCGGGAGATGAAAATAAAGTTATTGATTTCAAACAAATATCTGCAAAAGATCTCTATTCACTACAAAAAAGCAACCCCGTTGCTTTTAGTATCAGTTTAGAAAATTGTAGCCAAGATATTTATAAAAGTGTCACTATCACATTAGATGGTCAAGCGCATTCAACAATGCCCAATCATATAGCCGTTACTGGGAGTGGCTCTGAAGATCCGAAAAGTATTGGCATCGCTTTTACTGACAAGGCACATAATATTATTGAATTAAAAAAACCAAGTGCTCCTAAACAGCTTAATAATAAACGAGTACAATTTAATTTTATGGCCTATGTTGAAGCAACATCATCAGCTATTCAAAATCAAACGATACTCACAGGACCATTTCAAGCACAAGCAACCTATACACTCAATTACCAATAACAATTAAGCCAAATAGATGCTATTTGGCTTTCTCTTGTATGATTAACCCTTGAGTAATTAAACGTTGCTGTTGTTTCAGTAGTTTTTTTTCAGCCCTTCTCATCTTAAAAAACTGGCTCAAGAGTTGTGCGCACTCCTCACCTAAAACACCCGATGTTATTTCAACTTTATGGTTCATCCCGGGATGTTGCAAAATATCAATAAATGAGCCTGCGGCACCTGTTTTTAGATCAGATGCACCATAGACCACTCTTTTTACACGGCTATGCACAATTGCTCCAGCACACATAACGCAAGGCTCTAACGTGATATATAATGTGGCGTCAAGTAGGCGATAATTCTGTAGATGTTTCCCACCTTTACGCAATGCCATAATTTCCGCATGTGCAGTAGGATCATTATCAATAATGGAGTGATTCCAACCTTTAGCAATGATTTTATTCTCAGCGACTAACACGGCTCCTACAGGAATTTCACCGAGTTGTTGTGCTTTATGTGCCTGCTCAATCGCTTTATGCATCCAATAAATATCATCTTTAATTTTATTCACAAGAACATCTCTTCATTATTATACAGCGCGGTATTGTAGCCTGTTTTAGATTGATAACTAAAGATATTAGCGTGTGAAATGTTGTAAAAGATATTCCCCTCTGCAACATCAATATATTTAGAATCTTTCACGTATATGATAATCTCACACTCTTTTGTATATAATTGTGTATTTATTTTGTGTGGCAGTGCTCTATTATTTGTAGTAACACTGTCAATTTGCAGTAAAAATACAACCAATAAACTAAAAGTAACATATAAGTGCAAGATATAAGTTACTGTAATTTAATAATTTATATATTAAGTGACTGATATGGCTTTACTAATTACGAAGAAATGCATCAACTGCGATATGTGTGAACCCGAATGTCCTAACGATGCCATTTCAATGGGGAATGATATTTATGAAATCAATCCTGATCTTTGCACTGAATGTGTAGGACATTATGATAAACCGACTTGTCAGTCGGTATGCCCTATCACGAATACAATTATCATCGATCCTGCTCATACTGAATCGCAAGATGAATTATGGGAAAAGTTTGTACTGATCCACCACGCTGACAAAATCTAAGCAAACGCAATCGGGAATAAATTTAAGCGTTATTTTTCTAAAATAACGGTTGCACAGGCGTAACGTTGCTCATCAGCCAGTGTCACGTGAATAGCATTTATTCCCGCTTTTTGCGCCATCTCTTTTGCCACAGCTAAAAAGTGCAATGTTGGTTTACCTAATTCATCATTAGCGACTTCAAAATGGTTAAATGCCAATCCTAAGCGAATGCCTGTACCTAATGCTTTGGCTGCGGCTTCTTTTACCGCAAATCGTTTAGCTAAAAAACGAACAGGTTGTTTATGTGATTGATATATAATCCATTCATTATCAGTAAGAATACGTCGCGCGAGGCGTTCTCCTGAACGCCCTATTATCTCTTCAATACGTGATATCTCAACGATATCCATACCTATACCAACAATAGCCATTAGCGACGCGCTTCTCTCATTAGGCGTTTCATTTCTTCAACGGCTGGTGCAAGCCCACTAAATACCGCTCGACCAATAATCGCATGACCAATATTGAGTTCATAAAGTTCAGGTAATGCAGCAATACGTTGTACATTATGATAATGCAAACCATGACCTGCATTGACTTTTAAACCTTTAGACGCTGCATAGGTTACCGCATCACGAATGCGAACAAACTCCTTCTCTTGAGCCTGTTCATCTTCAGCGTCAGCATAAGCACCGGTATGAATTTCAATAAAAGGAGCGCCGACACGATCTGCTGCATTAATTTGCTCATGGTCAGGATCAATAAATAAAGAGACTTTAATCCCCGCTAATGATAAACGTTTAATCGCATCAGCCACTTTCTCTTCATTACCCACCACGTCTAAACCACCTTCTGTGGTCACTTCTTGGCGTTTTTCAGGCACTAAACAACAAAAATCAGGTTGAGTTTGGCAAGCAATCTCAATCATCTCTTCTGTTACCGCCATTTCTAAATTTAATCTTGTTTGAACCGTTTGGCTGATCAGCATTAAATCACGATCGGTAATATGACGTCTGTCTTCACGTAAATGAATAGTGATCCCATCAGCACCCGCTTGTTCCGCAATAAATGCCGCTTGAACCGGATCGGGATAAGTTGTACCACGGGCATTACGTAGGGTTGCAATATGGTCAATATTAACGCCAAGTAGAATATCAGACATGCTCTTCTCCTGAAAAATAACGTTGTATTACCTTAGTTTACACATTCCATAGAGAAGAAAAAGACAATATTATTTATCCTCTATCAATACGCTTTTTTTCGCACACTTTTTAATAGCAAATTGCCGAAACAGCTCTCTACTTTTTAATGGTTTTCCACCTAAATAAGGTTTCAAGGCCATTCGTGTAAACCTTTTTGCTGCTTTCAATGTGCCAGCCGTAGGAAATTCTCGTTTTGCCAGCGATTTTAATTCCAATCCAGTAAAACTATAGTGATCAACCACCAAACTGGCAATAAAGCCTTTTTCTTCTCGGTATCGATAAGTCATGGTATCAGAAACAGGTTCACCACTTCCTGCACAATGCAAAAAGTCTAGGCCATAACCCAATTGCGTTAATAACGCTAATTCAAAGCGCCTTAGAGCAGCTTCTGGCGTGGTTTCACTGGCAGCAAGGATTTGCAAACAAGATAAGTATTCGAAAAAAAGCGTGCTATATGATGTGCCATTTTCCAAAACACGAGAAAGTAATTCATTGAGATACAGACCACTGTAAAGTACTGTGCCTGTTAATGGTAATGCTAAAGAGATAGGCTCAGCATCACGGAGGGTTTTTATCTCACCTCGCCCACTCCAACGAATGAGCAAGGGAGTAAAAGGTTGAAGAGCTCCTTTTAAAGGAGAGCGACGGCCGCGCGCACCTTTTGACAATATGCGCACTCGCCCTTCATTCTCAGTGAAAAAATCGAGCAATAAACTCGTTTCACTGTAAGGCCGAGCATGGATAACAAATGCACGTTGCCAGCCTTCCACTTCAGTAACCTACTATTTTAAATCGTCCACATAGCCAAGGCTACGTAAAGCACGTTCATCATCCGCCCAACCCGCTTTTACTTTCACCCAAAGTTCAAGATGAACCTTGTTTTCAAATAAATCTTCCATATCCATGCGGGCTTCCGTACCGATTTTTTTGATTTTAGCGCCTTTATTACCAATCACCATTTTCTTCTGGCCTTCACGTTCAACCAGAATCAAACCGTGAATATCATATCCACCGCGATCGTTAGTAACAAATTGTTCAATTTCAACCGTCACAGAATAAGGTAATTCTTCACCTAAAAAGCGCATCAATTTTTCACGAATAATTTCTGACGCCATAAAACGTTGAGAGCGATCAGTAATATAATCTTCTGGGAAATGATGAATGGCTTCAGGTAAACAGTTACGCACTATTTTAGCAATAGTATCGACATTCATGCCTTTTTCAGCACTAATCGGCACTACATCTAGAAAATCCATTTGTTGACTTAAAAAACCAATATGTGGCAGTAACTTGGTTTTATCTGTAACGTTATCAACTTTATTAATCGCTAATAGCACAGGACAACGTAGTGATTTTAATTTGTTTAATACCATTTCGTCATCAGGCGTCCAATTGGTTCCTTCGACAACGAAAATAACCAGTTCAACATCACCAATAGAGCTACTTGCTGCACGGTTCATTAAACGGTTAATGGCTCGCTTTTCTTCAATATGCAAGCCTGGGGTATCCACGTAAATAGCCTGATATGCACCATCAGTATCAATACCCATGATACGGTGACGGGTGGTTTGTGGCTTACGTGAAGTAATAGAAACTTTCTGCCCCAATAATTGGTTCAGTAATGTTGATTTCCCTACATTAGGGCGACCGACTATCGCAATAAATCCGCAATAGGTTTGTTCTTCGCTCATTCAAGCTCCAATTGTATTAATGCCTGTTCAGCAGCGGCTTGTTCGGCTTTACGACGGCTTGTACCCATCCCTTTAACAGGTTGGTCGATACCGCTTATCTGACAATGGATCGTAAACTCTTGGTCATGAGCTTCACCACGTACTTGTACAACAACATAAGAAGGTAGTGGTAAATGACGTCCTTGCAAATATTCTTGCAAGCGAGTTTTAGGATCTTTTTGCTTATCACCCGGACTGATTTCAGCCAAGCGATTCTCATACCATTTTAAGATGATATTTTCGATATTTTGAATATCACTATCAAGAAAAATAGCACCAATTAACGCTTCTACTGTGTCGGCCAAAATAGATTCGCGACGAAAACCACCGCTTTTTAATTCTCCCGGCCCTAACCGTAAACATTCACCGAGTTCAAATTCACGTGCTAGTTCAGCGAGGGTATTACCTCGCACTAAGGTTGCACGCATCCGGCTCATATCCCCTTCATCGACACGAGGGAAACGATGGTAAAGCGCATTAGCAATGACATAACTTAGAATTGAATCACCTAAAAATTCTAAGCGTTCATTATGTTTACTACTTGCACTACGGTGAGTAAGTGCCTGTAAAAGTAATTCGTTTTGTTTAAAAGTATAACCCAGTTTTTTTTGTAACTGGTTAACTAATAGAGTATTCATGTGCGATCAGTTTCCATTACTTAATTTGAAGCACACGCAACAAACCTGTTTAAAAACAACGAGATATTATCGGGTTGAATAACAGAACTGTTGCGTTTGCACTGGCTCCTGTTTATACAGGAGCCAATCATGTTTAAAGAAGTGGCATATTCTACACTGAGATAGAAAGGAATGCTGTAGCTATTTTGTTAAAAATTACTTAATGCCACCAATACGGCTGAAACGAACACCTGTAGGCCATTCATTTTCTTGTTTCTCGAAGCTCATCCAAATCGTTGTCGCTTTACCGACTAAGTTTTGCTCAGGCACAAAGCCCCAGAAACGACTATCTGAACTACCATCACGGTTATCACCCATCATAAAATACTGACCTTCAGGGACAATCCACGTACCTTGAGGTAATCCCGGTTGAATAAATTCAGGTATAGTAACATCTCCCGGAATAGTCATAATACGATGAGAGACATCACCAATCGTTTCAATTCTCTCTTCTTGGCGAAATTGCGTAGCTGTAGAAATTGGCTCTTCAATCGGAATCGATTTCATACCGCTAATACGTTGACCACCAGGTACACTTTGTAACAGTAATGTCCATTCACTAGGATACGCTGTACCATAGGTTACCGCTATTTCATCATCACATATTGCTTTATTACAATTTGGGTAAATGTGTAATTTCTTCGACGTCATGTCATACACTATTTTATCCCCCGGTAGACCAATCACCCGTTTAATAAAGTCAGTTGATGGATCACGTGGGTATTTAAATACCGCAATATCACCACGTTTAGGTTTACCCGTACTAATCAAGGTTGTTTGTGTAATAGGATCTTTTAATCCATAAGCAAATTTTTCAACCAAGATGAAATCACCGACTAATAAAGTCGGCATCATCGAACGAGATGGGATCTGAAACGGCTCATACACAAAGGAACGCAAAATCAATACAATCGCCAATACAGGAAACAGAGAGCCTAATGTCTCTGCCCAGCTTGGTTTATTAATCGATTTTGCTAACTCTTGCTGATCCTCACTTCCCTGCGTTAACTCTTGTAAACGTTTTAACTTCGCTTTACGGGCTGGCTTTAATTTAAAACGATCTATACACCAAAAAATACCCGTAATTAGCGTTGCCAACGTTAGGATCAAGGCAAACGTGCTAGCCATATTTTCTCCTTAAATTATTTATCTTTACCAACATGCAGTATGGCTAAAAACGCTTCTTGTGGTAACTCGACATTACCAATTTGCTTCATACGTTTTTTACCTTCTTTCTGTTTCTGCAACAGTTTTTTCTTACGGCTAACGTCACCACCATAACATTTAGCTAATACGTTTTTACGTAACTGTTTAACAGTTGAACGAGCAATAATATGATTGCCAATTGCAGCTTGGATCGCAATATCAAACTGTTGACGTGGAATGAATTCTTTCATTTTTTCCACCAACTCACGTCCACGATACGGTGCGTTATCATTATGGGTGATTAATGCAAGTGCATCGACTCTCTCACCATTAATTAAGACATCAACACGTACCATGTTGGAGCCTTGGAAACGCAGGAAGTTATAATCTAACGAAGCATAACCGCGAGAGGTTGATTTTAAACGGTCAAAGAAATCTAATACCACCTCAGCCATCGGAATTTCATAAGTTAATGAAACCTGATTACCATGATAGACCATATTAGTTTGAACGCCGCGTTTTTCGACACATAAAGTAATCACATTACCTAAGTATTCTTGCGGTAGTAACATATGACATTCCGCAATAGGCTCTCTGATCTCTTCAATATTGTTCAGTGCTGGTAGTTTTGATGGGCTATCAACCATGATGATATCACCATTAGTCATTTCCACTTCATAAACTACTGTTGGTGCTGTGGTGATCAGGTCAAGATCATATTCACGCTCTAAGCGCTCTTGGATAATCTCCATATGGAGAAGACCTAAGAAACCACAACGGAAACCAAATCCTAATGCGGATGAACTTTCCGGCTCATAAAAGAGTGACGCATCATTTAAGCTTAATTTTCCTAATGCATCACGGAATGATTCATAATCGTCAGAACTGACCGGGAATAACCCCGCATAAACCTGTGGTTTGACTTTTTTAAAGCCCGGTAATGGTTTGTCTGCAGGCTTCTGTGCGGCTGTTAATGTATCCCCAACAGGTGCACCAAGAATATCTTTAATACCGCAAACTACCCAGCCTACTTCACCACAACTTAGCGATGTTGTATCAACTTGTTTAGGCGTAAAAATACCAATACGGTCGATATTATAAACTTGCCCTGTACTCATCACTTTGATTTTATCGCCTTTGTTGACTTTACCGTTTTTGATCCGGATAAGTGAGACAACACCAAGGTAATTATCAAACCAAGAGTCAATAATAAGTGCTTGTAGAGGCGCGTCAGGATCGCCTTCTGGCGCAGGTATTTCTTTCACCAGACGTTCAATCACTTCTTTTACACCCACGCCGGTTTTAGCAGAACAACGCACTGCATCGGTCGCATCAATACCGACAATATCTTCAATCTCTTCAGCGACACGCTCAGGCTCTGCGGCAGGTAAGTCAATCTTATTCAATACCGGAACGACAGTAAGATCCATATCTATCGCCGTATAACAGTTTGCTAATGTTTGGGCTTCAACCCCTTGCCCTGCATCGACAACCAGTAAAGCACCTTCACAAGCTGCAAGAGAGCGAGAAACCTCATAAGAGAAGTCAACGTGTCCTGGCGTATCGATAAAGTTAAGCTGATAAACTTCACCGTCATCAGCGGTATAATTGAGTGTTACGCTTTGTGCTTTGATGGTGATACCACGCTCACGCTCAAGATCCATAGAATCAAGAACCTGCGCAGCCATTTCACGATCTGTTAAGCCACCACAAATTTGAATAATTCGATCTGATAACGTCGATTTACCGTGGTCAATATGTGCGATAATGGAAAAGTTACGTATGTTTTTCATTCTGAAATTATTTTTCTCTATTGCTTTGCTCTATAAATCTGGCTTTAGCGTCGTTCATGGACACAAAGCGAAAACTCTATATTGCAGGAGTTATGATTGATGACGCATTCTACACACTAGAGACATTATACTCAAAGAAACGTTCATCAAACACAAACATTTATGATAAAGCTTACCTTTATTTATGCATCGTAACTGCACTTTCACTAGATAGAAATGTGATTTTTATCTATCAATAATAAAGATCAGAACCATAAAATAAGTTTAATAACAAAAAAATGGAGCCTATGCCCCATTTTTTATCATATTCATTCTTTATTATTATTCTTGATATTGTACTTGCAATTCATTAGGTGGAAGTCCTATTTGTAAAATAATAGGTTCAAATCCTTCATCTTTACTCCACCAGCGGGCAATATTTTTAGCTAATAAGAAGCCTAACACTCCCCCCACTAAACCACTACAAAAAATAGCCAACTCACTAGAAAGCCACAGACTGGCTATCCCTGCAACGATAAATAATCCCAGCAAAGGAGTAAGATAAACCAACATAGCGGAACGAAGTAAACTATTTTCTGGTATACCAACTTCCACTTTTTGCCCCACCACTAAAGGTTGTTCAACAGGAAGTTCTAACTGATGAACAGTTTCAGGGCCTATTTTATTTAATAAATAAGAGCCACAAGCTGCTCGAGCTTGGCAACTCCCGCAACCGGACGATGAGCCATAACGTAGTAAAGCCCTCCCTTGTTGCCAATGTACGACTGTTGCCCACTCTTTAACCATAACTTATACCTTTTACTTTTTGGTAAAAACCACACTGTTGACGATTTTCTGTGCTGTTATAAATGGCAATTGTCCAATAAAGGTAATTTCATTGCCATCTTTATCATAGGTATAAATTGTATTACGACCATATCTCAATGCTTTATCACGTTCGGGGGAATTTAATTGCTGACCACTTTTGTTAACATAAATGGAGAAATCGAATAAGCCGTCACTATATAAAATAGATTGACTAAATTCATTTTCAGCAATTTGATGATTGCTACGTTTTACCTCTTTAAATCCTTCTGGTAACGTTGTCACACGCCAATTGTAATTCAGTGCTTGAGTGGCTTTGGGGATCAACAATAGCGGGGGCATATTCACTTTATTGAGTGAATCTAACTCACTGATGATTGCTTTATTTTGATTAGCGGTGATCACCCGAAATTGTTCAATAACGTCATTATTTTTATCAAGCAGATCGACCCTTAATGGCAAATATCTCTCTTCATCAATAAATAAGACATATTCATAACGGTCATTATTTTTTGATAGCACACGAACAACACGACTTGGAATGTCACCGATATGCGTTCTTCCCGCATCAATAAAATTGTAATACTCAGCGAGTTCAGCAAAATTTTGATAAATGATTGCAGGGAGATAATCAACGATATGTTCATTACGCAAACTAAACGCATCTAAACCTGGTTCAAAATAACTGATTTCATTCCCTCGTTGCACGATTTCTCGACGAGTGCTATCCATCTGCATCAATTGTGCCACAGGTTTACCATCGACAAGTGCATGACGATAACGAATAGGAACAATACCTTGAGAATTGATATTAATAAAAGATAATTCGTAAGTAGCGGTTTGCGTTGTATTACCCATCTTTTGCAACAAAGCCTCGGCATTTCCTATTTGAGGTTGTGCCAAGGCTTGTGTTGGTATTGATAGGTAACCCGCTAAAAGTAAAGCGGATAACCATGATTTTTTCATTACGACTCTATTGTTCCTACACGTAATTATAAATTGATACCACAATGATTACTGAGCCTGTTGCTGAGTTGTGTTTTGCGATGCTACAGGCACTTCATCTTGTGGTGCATTGTAGATACGGCGATCTAACTCATACTGTTGCAACATAAGTCCAAGGCGTTGATTACGCTCTTGTAGACGTGTTTGTTGGTTTTGGCCTAAATTATCACTTTGTAAATTTAAGCTGACTGGTGCCCCATTCCCCATAATAGGTTGAGTATTAAACACCGGCGTATCAACTTGGAAATCCTCAGCGCTATTGTTGCCATTATATTGCTGAACACCCACAATGACAGCTAATGACACACAGGCAGCAACACCAATTTGTGTTAACTGGCTAGCCCAAGGACGTAATTTTTGTAAGAAAGAGTGCTGACGCCATTGAGAAGGCGCAGGTTGCTGCTCTTGCTGTTGTTCAGGACTTATGCGGACTGGCTCATTTTCTAAAGCGAGTGCTACGCGACTTGCGATATCAAAGTGGATAACCTCTCCTACATCACCACGCATTGCATCACGAACTAAGTGGTAACGTTGCCATGTTTCTTTCATAGATTCATCACGGGCAATCGATCCCATTAATTCTTTATCAAGAACTTCGCCATCCATAAATGCAGAAAGTTTCTCTTTTTGCATGTAAAAGTACCCTTCAGTAAATGAGGGTTCAGCCATCTTATAACTCTTGTATTAATGGTTGAACCTTATTATCAATAGCTTCTCGCGCCCTAAAAATACGTGAACGAACCGTACCTACAGGGCAATCCATAATAACGGCTATCTCTTCATAGCTTAAGCCGTCAAGTTCCCGAAGTGTAATAGCAACCCTTAAATCTTCGGGTAACGACTCTATGGTTTGAAAAACTACTCTCCGTAACTCTTCAGACAACATTAAATTCTCAGGGTTCGAAATTTCTTTTAATGCGTTTGATGTTTCAAAATTTTCAACATCACTCGCATCTAAGTCATTTGAAGGCGGACGCCGCCCTTGTGCTACCAGATAATTTTTAGCTGTATTCACAGCGATGCGATAAAGCCATGTATAAAATGCGCTATCACCACGGAATGATCCAATAGCTCGATAGGCTTTTATAAAGGCTTCTTGTGCAACATCTGGCACATCACCCTGAGGTACATAACGGGAAATCAGACTTGCTACCTTGTGCTGATAGCGGATAACTAGCAAGTTAAACGCTTTCTGGTCACCCAGTTGTACCTTCTCGACCAACATTTGGTCCGTTAACTGCTCGCTCATTAGAGATGGACTCTCCCGAAGTCAAGCCTCAAACTATTTTTCAATGACTCCGTCATATTACTCTCGTTATTCCTTCTCGTTTTTATGAGCTACTTACGTTAGAGCATTAAAATAGAATGAAGTTCAATTCAATTATAATAATAAGAGATGAATCACAAAAAACTGTCGTTGTAATCACCAACCAATCTGCAATTTGCCAAGAAAAAAGCGATAACACAATGTGATAATTTAAATATATACCTTTATTTACAACAATATATACAATCTTAAACAATGTAATATTAACGGCAACATTAGTCTTTAATAATATAAATAAAAATCTGTGACCCAAGATTGGAACTGGGTTGTGTAATGACCGTCATTATTGCGGATAATCAGCTCTTCAATATTACATGGTTTAGTTTCGCCTTGATACTGTCTTTGAAAGGCTAGCAATATGCGATGGTAAGGCTTATCTGCACTATCTTTAATATTAACTCGCTGTACGACATTCCACCCTTTTCTTTGTGAGATTTCAATAAACTGTTCACCGATTAAATAGGGTAACACCACACAAAATAGGCCTTCATCTGTAATAAGTTGTTGTGCACTGTCAAGCAAACCTTCATGGGTCAATGTTTTCGTATAACGGGCTTGCTCGCGCTCTTGGTTACGGCATGCAACCGCTGGCTCAAAATAGGGTGGATTACTCACAATAAGATCATAGCGAGTTGGCGCTTGTTGCGCATATTGATAAATATCATGATGATAAATATGGATTAACGAACTCCACTGTGATTGTTGCGCATTTTCACGCGCCTGTAATGCGGCATCTTCATCAAGTTCAATACCATCAATACGCTCAACCTGCGGGGCACGTTGCGCTAACATCAAGGCAATTAATCCACTTCCTGTACCAATATCGAGCACCGTTTTTGCTTTAGTGATAGGCGCCCAAGCACCTAATAAAACGCCATCAGTACCCACTTTCATTTCACACTTATCATGAGCGACAAAAAATTGTTTAAATGTAAACCCGCCTTTGCGTAAACCTGCTTTCTTTACTTTCTTTTGCTTCATTGAATCGCTCTAATGATTTGTATAACTCTTTCTATTATTAGAATGAATGCAATCCATATAATAGAAAAAGCGATATATGGTAAGATAACTTTTTTGCTACCTCTATCTTAACATTAAACGCTTTATATTCGATGCTTGCTTATTGACTTTAAGCCTAAAAAACAACACATAGCTGGAACAATCGATGATATATAATGTGATAGCGGTAAATCCTCTGGCTTTTAACAGAGGATAATGTCAAAATCCGCGCCCTAAATAGAGGTATACAATGACAGCCACGACATTTTCCAGTCTTGAACTTGATGAAAGTTTATTGACCGCATTAGAAGAAAAAGGATATCAACGTCCTACTGCTATCCAAGCAGAAGCTATCCCTGCCGCAATGGAAGGACGTGATATATTAGGCTCTGCACCAACGGGTACAGGGAAAACAGCGGCATTCTTACTTCCTGCTATTCAACATTTACTTGATTATCCACGAAAAAAATCAGGGCCACCTCGTGTTCTGATCTTAACCCCAACCCGTGAACTTGCTATGCAAGTCGCTGATCAAGCAAAAGAATTATGCGCTCATACCCATCTAGACATCGCCACTATCACCGGCGGTGTTGCTTATATGAATCACGCAGAAGTTTTTAGTGAGAACCAAGATATTGTTGTTGCCACAACAGGTCGCTTATTGCAGTACATCAAAGAAGAGAACTTTGACTGTCGTGCTGTTGAAATGCTGATCCTCGATGAAGCTGATCGTATGTTAGATATGGGTTTTGCTAACGATATTGAAACTATTGCTGGGGAAACTCGTTGGCGTAAACAAACATTACTCTTTTCAGCCACATTAGAAGGCAATGCTGTGATTGATTTTGCACAGCGAATTCTTAATGAACCGGTTGAACTGAACGCTGACCCTTCTCGTCGTGAGCGTAAAAAAATTCAACAATTTTACTATCATGCAGATAATCTTGACCATAAAACTGCCTTACTTGCACATTTACTCAAACAAGAAGAAGTTAAAAAATCGATTGTTTTTGTACGTAAAAGAGAGCGAGTCAGAGAGTTAGCCGCAGCATTAGAAAAACAAGGTATCAAAGCCAGCTACCTTGAAGGCGAAATGGCTCAAACACAACGTAACGAAGCGATTAAACGTGTAGAGTCTGGCAAAATGCATGTGCTGATTGCGACAGATGTGGCGTCTCGAGGTCTTGATTTAGAAGATATCACCCACGTCTTTAACTTTGACTTACCGCGCACAGCTGATGTTTATTTGCACCGTATTGGCCGTACAGGTCGAGCGGGTCGTAAAGGGACTGCCATTTCATTAGTTGAAGCACACGATTATCCGCTACTTGGTAAAATTAGCCGTTATATCCAAGAGCCGATTAAATATCGTGTTGTAGCCCAATTACGTCCAGTGACTAAAGCCCCTAGTCAAAAAGCATCATTTAAGCCTTCTAAAAAAGTATTAGCAAAACGCAAAGCGAAAAAAGTAGAAGAGAAAAAAAACGTAAAAGAGAAAGTACGCGCACGCGATCGTAAAAATATTGGTAAACGCCGTAAAACCGCTACTGATAAAACCACCATCACTGCGGAAAAAACTAATCATATAAAAACAGAGCAACAATAATCTGTCTTCTTTACGTTACTTTGAACCATAATAAAAAACCGTCGTTATTTAATAACGGCGGTTTTTTATATTATCTTCTTTATTTATAAACAAAAAAAACCTGATATAAACATACCAGGTTCTATCATTACGCAATGATTTTTAGTGAAAATTACAGGCTTTCAGTGAAAGTACGAGTAATTACATCACGTTGTTGTTCTGGTGTCAGTGAGTTAAAACGCACTGCATAGCCGGATACACGAATAGTCAATTGAGGATATTTCTCAGGATTGTTAACGGCATCTTCTAATGTTTCACGGCTTAATACGTTAACGTTTAGATGTTGACCACCTTCTACACGTACTACCGGTTTAGATTCTACCGGTACTTCACGGTATTCGATGTTGCCTAATGCATCACGGCTAACAACTTGGCCTTCTTCAAAGCCTTTTTTCGCACAAATACAACGTGCTTCGCCGTTTTCATCATCTAACAACCAAAAAGAATGTAATAAATCGTCGTTATCAGCTTTAGTAATTTGGATACCAGTAATCATTTCGACCTCCAATGTGGGCACAAAATCAAATTCTAATGGCATATCAGAATTTGGGTATTTGGTCTAACCAATGTTTCTGTTTACTTATATACCAGTATAAATGGCGTCATTCTTTGATAAATATCAATAAAATTGATAAGGACATAACGAGTGATGGTGCAAAGTCTTGTTTTAAATCAATAATTACAACCCATGTAATTGCAATTTTTTTTGTAAATTTTCAAAAATTTTTTTAAATAACAATTAATTCGATTTTTTCGAGACGGAACATTTTCTTTCCATGGGTGAAATCGGTAAGCTTAGCCCCATAAGATATCAACAAGGATTTTATGTTATGACTACACCATTAACTTGGCATGATGTAATAGGTGCTGAAAAAGAAAAACCCTATTTTCAGCAAATTTTGTCTCAAGTCGCACAACAAAGACAAGCAGGCAAAATAATTTATCCTCCACAAGAAGATGTATTTAACGCTTTTCGCTTCACTCCCTTTGAAAATGTTAATGTTGTGATTTTAGGTCAAGATCCTTACCACGGCCCCAATCAAGCCCATGGGCTTTCCTTTTCTGTACGTCCCGGTGTTCCGGCTCCCCCTTCATTAGTTAATATGTATAAAGAGCTTGAACAAGAATACCCTGACTTCAAACGACCTAATCATGGTTATCTTGAGAGTTGGGCTCAACAAGGGGTATTACTACTTAATACTGTTCTTACGGTAGAGAAAGGCCAAGCTCACTCTCATGCTAACTATGGTTGGGAAGTTTTTACTGACGCGGTTATCGAACAAATTAATCAACGTCGTGAAGGCGTTATTTTCCTACTTTGGGGCGCTCATGCTCAGAAAAAAGGTCGTTTTATTGATACTAATAAACACTTTATCTTAAAAGCCCCTCACCCTTCACCACTCTCTGCACATCGTGGTTTTTTAGGCTGTGGTCATTTTAAACAAACCAATAATCTATTAGTGCAACAAGGACGCACGCCCATTAATTGGCAGCTTGATCCTATTAAATAAACTAGTGATAAAAACACAAAACCGCACAAAAGTGCGGTTTACTTATTCTACGCCCTGACTTGGCGCATTGATATAAGAATTATGGCTCTTATTTCGATACTACTACCATTGCTGGACGTAATAGACGACCATTTAAGGTATAGCCTTTTTGCATCACATCAACCACATGGTTTGCTTCATGCTCAGGACTATCAATTAATGTCATAGCTTGGTGTACTTCGGGGTTGAAGGCGACATTTTTTTCTTCAACGACTTCAATACCAAACTTACGCACCGCATCTAAGAATGATTTCAGGGTTAACTCTAAACCTTCAATCATCGGTTTCATTTGTTCATTTTCATGATCAGCGGCAGATAAAGCACGCTCTAAATTATCCAATACAGGTAGTAGCTCATTAGAAAATTTCTCAAGCGCAAATTTATGTGCTTTTTCAACATCCTGTTGAGTACGACGGCGAATATTCTCAATTTCGGCTTGAGCACGGATCATCGCTTCACGTTCCGTTTTTTGTGATTGCTGCAACTGTTTTTCCAGCTCATCAACGCGTGCAAGCGCTTGAACTAACTCAGCTTGTGCATCAAACTCCGCCTGAGCGTCTTCGCTTTTCACTTGCTCTTGAGATTCATTCATTACCGATTCCATTCCTTCTTTTTCTTTTGAGACTTGCTCTTCATGTACGTTTTGTTCTTTACTACTCATGAATATCTCCGCGTAGTTTTAGTATTCATCTTCATATTTAGTTTATTATGGGGATCAATAAACGGGTTTCAAGGAATAGGCGCTAAACGAGGGTAAAAAAAATGCCAGATAATACCGTAACGGAAGAAAAACAATTTAAATGCATTGGCATCGTCGGTCATCCCCGCCATCCTGAAGCACTTTCGACACATGAAATGCTCTATTATTGGCTCCTTGATAAAGGATATGACGTCATTATCGATACCCAAGTTGCTGAAGAATTAAAACTCACCGATGCACAAACGGGCGATTTAACACAAGTCGGCAAACTCGCTGATCTGGTTATTGTTGTTGGGGGTGATGGCAATATGCTAGGCGCCGCCCGTGTTTTATCGCGCTATAATATCAAAGTGATTGGTGTAAACCGCGGTAACTTAGGTTTTCTGACCGATCTTGATCCTGATAACGCATTACAACAATTAACTAATGTATTAGCAGGCCATTATCGTGAAGAAAAACGCTTCTTACTTGAAGCTCGTGTCTGTGCTGAAGGACAAAGAACACGGATTGGCACCGCCATTAATGAAGTCGTGCTTCACCCCGGCAAAGTGGCGCATATGATTGAGTTTGAAGTCTATATTGATGATCGTTTTGCATTTTCACAACGTTCTGATGGTCTAATTATTACCACACCAACCGGATCGACGGCGTATTCACTCTCTGCAGGTGGCCCTATTCTTACACCTAATCTTGATGCGATTGCGCTGGTTCCGATGTTTCCCCATACGCTCTCTTCACGCCCTTTAGTCATTAGTAGCGACAGTCAAATTCGCTTAAAATTCTCACAAACCAATATTGATTACGAAGTCAGTTGTGATAGTCAGCTTGTATTACCTATCAAAGAAGGGGATGAGGTAATTATTAAGCGGAGTCGACAAAAACTTAATTTAGTCCACCCAACTGACTACAACTATTTTAATACACTCAGCTCAAAATTAGGTTGGTCAAAAAAAATGTTCTGATTTTTGTGCCTCGCTACTTTACTGTATAAAAAACCAGTTTATACTGTATGTAATTACAGATATGTTTTTATACAGGAGAGGCACTATGCTGACTCAATTAACTATTAGTCATTTTGCCATAGTCCGTGAACTTGAAATCGACTTTTCTGGTGGCATGACCACAATTACCGGTGAAACGGGCGCAGGTAAATCTATTGCGATTGACGCATTAGGCTTGTGTTTAGGAAACCGTGGTGATGCTAATATGGTTCGCCCTGGTGCCACTAGAGCGGATTTATGCGCACGATTTTCACTCTCTGATACCCCTTCCGCCCAGCGTTGGTTAGAAGAACATCATCTTGACGATCATAACGAATGCCTATTAAGAAGAACCATTGCAGCAGATGGCCGCTCTCGTGGTTTTATTAATGGTACTTCTGTCCCTTTGTCTCAACTAAGAGAGCTTGGCTCATTGCTGATCCAAATTCATGGGCAACATGCTCATCAACAACTATTAGAGCCTCGCTACCAAAAACATTTACTTGATATCTATGCTAATGAACCTGCTTTATTAAAAAAGATGAAAGCGGCTTATCAAACCTGGCATCAGAGTTGCCAAACCTTAGCGACTTTTCAACAACAATCTTTAGAAAGAGAAGCAAGGCAACAACTGATTGATTATCACTTAAAAGAGCTTAACGAGTTCCAACCTGTTGCGGGGGAATACCCTGAATTAGATCAAGAGTATAAAAGGTTATCTAATTGTGGTCAATTTCTGACCTTGAGCCAAAATAGTTTGCAGATCTTAAGTGATAACGAAGAACAAAATATTTTAAGTATGCTGAATGTGGCCAAACATGAGATCAGCGAACTTTCCACAATGGAGAGCCAATTTAATTCACTGTTAGATATGCTGGAAGAAGCAAGTATTCAAATTAGCGAAGTGAGTGATGAACTACGCCACTACAGTGATCGTTTAGAAATGGATCCTAACCGTTTATTCGAATTAGAAAAACGTATTTCCAAATATATTAGTCTATCTCGTAAACATCGCGTCACCCCTGAAGAGCTATATGAACTGCATCAACAATTAATTGAAGAAAAAGAGGCACTATTACGCCAAAATGATGACTGTGATGCATTAATGGAACAAGTTAAAATTGATCATGCAACCGCATTGGACGTGGCAAAACAACTTCATCAAATTCGTCAACAGTATGCACACGAATTAAGTCAGCTTATTACCAATAGCATGCATCAATTATCAATGCCTCATGGCTATTTAACTGTAGATACATTGTTTGATGAAAATGTCTTACAAATTGATGGTGCGACAAAAGTTGAGTTCAATGTCACCACCAACCCGGGGCAACCTCATCAAGCTCTCTCTAAAGTTGCGTCTGGCGGTGAGCTATCACGTATCGCTCTTGCTATCCAAGTGATCACCGCAAAAAAAATGGATACACCCGCGCTGATTTTTGATGAAGTAGATGTTGGTATTAGTGGACCAACAGCAGCTATTGTCGGTAAGTTATTACGTGAATTAGGCGAATCGACACAAGTTATGTGTGTTACTCACCTACCGCAAGTAGCAGGCTGTGGTCATCAACACTATTTTGTTAATAAAGAGACTAATGGTGAAGAGACAGAAACCACCATGAAGCTGTTAACTAAAAAAGAGCGTTTACAGGAGTTAGCCCGCTTATTAGCAGGAAGTGAAGTGACTAAAAACACCCTTGCTAACGCAAAAGATCTGCTGGCAGCCTAACGATTAACAAACTTTTATCGATATTTAGGGTCTTAGGCAGAGTGTGAAAGGTTTTCAATTGCTGCATTGTCGATTATCATCGTCACTATGACCCTAAAAGGAATGTAATAGCCATGCGTTTTAAACTGTTAAAAGTTGCCGCCTTATCTTTAGTCGTAATGACTTCAGGTTGCTCGATGTTCGAAAGACTGGTTTATCACCCAGATATCAATCAGGGTAATTATTTAACACCAGCCGAAGTCGCCAAAGTTCAACAAGGAATGACACAGCAGCAAGTTCAATTTGCCCTCGGAACACCTATGCTGAAAGATCCTTTCGGAACTCAAACTTGGTATTATGTTTTCCGTGAACAGCCAGGCCATCAAAAAGTGCGTCAAGAAACTCTGACACTGACATTTGATAATAATGGCATACTGACTAAGATTGACAAACAAGGTGATATGCCGAGTTTTTCTAATCAAACCAGTAAAGACTAATCTCACTATACGATTGGCAAAAACGAAATTGCACCCCATTTGTAATTCAACAATGGGGTGTGTTTTATGACCAACATATCGGCGCAATCAATGAGATACAATGATTTGATTATGACGTAGTGAAAATGTTAACTATTCAGTTTTCTGGCGTGCTTTTTCAGCGCGTTTACGGCGCATCTCTTTAGGATCAGCGATTAACGGTCGATAGATTTCAACGCGATCGCCATCACGCACATTATCACTCAATTTTGCTGGTCGACTATAGATACCCACTTTATTTTTAGTTAAATCGATATCATTACAAATCGTTAAAATATTTGAGGCAATAATTGCTTGTTCAACAGTATCCCCCAGTGTTAACTCCACAGGGATAACATATTGTTTATCTGGTAACGCGTAGGCTACCTCAACCCATATTTTAGTCACGATAAATCTCTTTCGCTCTTTGAGTAAACGCCTGCACCATATTATTTGTTAAGTCTTTAAAAATACGGCCAAAAGCTAACTCAATTAATTTATTGGTGAACTCAAAGTCTAGCTGAAACTCAACCTTACATGCATTATCATCTAATGCGGTAAATACCCAGCCTCCGGTTAGTTTACGAAAAGGGCCATCCACAAGACGCATATCAACACGTTCATTGGTTTTTAAAAAATTATGGGTAGTAAATGTTTTACTGATCCCTGCTTTAGAAACCTGAACAGATGCAATCATTTCTTCTGGAGTGCTTTTGATCAGTTTACTTCCAACGCATCCTGGTAGAAAATCTGGATAAGTAAGAACATCATTCACTAGTTTAAACATTTGCTCTGCACTAAAAGGAACTAGAGCAGATCGACTAATCTGAGGCATAGTTATTCCTGTACGACAACACTGTGTGCGATCATATCATTGAACAGTGATTAAATAAAAATCTAATGGAATATAGCTTAAGTTTTACGCAATTGAAAAGAAAACAGACGCTTAAATGATTTCTTTCTATTGCTCATACAGTATAATGTGGAAATTATGACAAAGAAAAAATCACACAAACCCGGCTCTGCCACTATTGCACTCAATAAACGTGCTCGCCATGAATATTTCATTAAAGATGAAATCGAAGCGGGACTGTCGTTACAGGGCTGGGAAGTTAAATCACTGCGTGCGGGTAAAGCCAATATCAGTGATAGCTATGTAATCATGCGTGATGGTGAGGCATACCTGTTTGGTGCCACCATTACACCGTTAAACGTTGCCTCTACTCATGTTGTTTGTGATCCGACACGTACGCGTAAGCTGTTATTAAAACAACGTGAATTAGCTAATCTCTATGGCCAAATAAATCGTGATGGTTACACCGTGGTTGCCCTTTCCTTATATTGGAAAAATGCATGGTGTAAAATCAAAATTGGCGTAGCTAAAGGTAAAAAAGATCACGATAAGCGTGACACAATAAAAGATCGTGAGTGGAAATTAGACAAAGCACGGATCATGAAAAATGCTAACCGCTAAATTGCGTTAACTACTAGCAATAGCAGGTATTTTTCTGATATACTCACTTTCAACAACTTGGGGCTGATTCTGGATTCGACGGGATTTGCGAAACCCAAGGTGCATGCCGAGGGGCGGTTGGCCTCGTAAAAAGCCGCAAAAAGATAGTCGCAAACGACAATCAATATAAAGCACTAGCAGCTTAATAACCTGCCTAGAGCCTTCTCTCCCTAGCTTCCGCTCTTAAGACGGGGATAAAGAGGAGTCAAACCCAAAAGAGATCGCGTGGATGCCTAGCTTGGGGTTGAAGCGTTAAATTTAATCAAGCTAGCTTATTTGTGGCGTGTCTGTCCGCAGCAAGTAAGTGAATTTAAAGACTAGACTAAGCATGTAGTGCCGCGGATGTAGAAATTTCGGACGCGGGTTCAACTCCCGCCAGCTCCACCAAATTTGGTGGGTCAGTGATAGGACAACGGTTTCAAAAACAAGAAGTTAGCGAAATCATTAAGACTATACACTGACAACGAAAGAACTATAAATGACACGCAAATGACACGCGGATCATTTAAAGTTTAAAAGGCTCACTTCGGTGGGCTTTTTTATTACCCATCTTAGTTTGAGATAATGGTGAAACTGCCGGATGGAAACTCGGTACAGTATTTGAAAACAGAGTAATTAGTATTAATTTAAGATAATTACCTTCTCATAGAAGTTAACTAATTTAGTAATTATATAAAATTTTAATTATTTATATCTAATCTGGCTTTAGCAATAAATACACCATAAGGCTTTAAAAATTTCTACAAACTATGATGGCTATATTCCTATCTCTGAGGTGTTCTATTACTTGATGCAAACTAGTGATCCACTTCTGACACCAAACAGTAATACTCTTCGACTCTTACCATATCGCTTGTCATAATAGGTTCAGGAACCCCAACAATTCAAAGCATTTCAATACAGTTAGATTTCATTATTTAAAGGACAGATTATGCTAATCATCTTCAGTGGTTTACCAGGAAGTGGGAAAAGTACTATCGCTCAGGCTTTGGCAAAGCAGTTAAATGCTCTTTACTAGAGAATCGATACGATTGAGCAAGCTATACGCAAAGCCGATGAAGATAACTATGAAATGGGGCCTGCTGGTTATTTTGTCGCTTACTCGCTTGCCAGAGAGAATCTACAATTAGGGGCGACAGTTATTGCTGACTCAGTGAATCCATTGGCATTAACCCGTGATGCCTATAGAGAAATAGCTTTATCCACAAGAACTGGTTATTTAGAAATTGAGATCATATGTTCCGATATAATTGAGCATCGTAAACGAGTTGAAACCAGAGTGTCTGAAGTCGAGGGATTAACCTTGCCTGACAGGAAACAAGTTACAGACTTAGTTTATGAACCATGGAACAGAGAACACCTTATTTTAGACTCATACAGTTTATCCAGTGATGAATGTGTCTCGCGGATCATTGACGTCCTTTCCCAATGTTCAACTCTTGAGACCCCATCAAACGAAGGAAATTAGTGAAAGTTCACTTCGTGCCAATAGAAAATATTTCAGCTGTTTCAGTGAGTTAAGTACTGGGGAGACCTTCAAGTATATTAATTATCAAATCGAGTGGGAAAATGATCTCATTGGTTTGTCTAAGCTCTTCTAAGGTCCACCAGTAGTGATCGTGAATGACTTCTTTTTCGTTGTGACTCCAACCAGAGCAGTCGATATCTGATTTATCTGCATTAATTATAAAGAAACGTTCTTCAGCAATAACATTCTCACCACTTGGCAGTATCATAGGGAAGGTTCTGGAGGCTATTTGTGGTCCCGTAGTTTTTCTTGTCAGGCCCGTTTCTTCAAATAATTCACGTAACGCTGCCTGCTCAAAAGATTCGTTGCACTCAAGTTGTCCTCCAGGTGTAGCCCAATATGTTTTTCCCTCTAAAGCATCATATTTATGGCAGAACTTAAAGAGTAGTACATGGCTTTCAGGTGAAAGGACTATCAAACGAGAGGCTGGACGACTACGCATATATTCCCTTTTTAATATATTTAAATCTTCATTTTGGATTTTCACATAAAAATAATATTGTTGTCTGTAAGCGAATATCGAAAATGTTATTTCTTGCCACGTTAACTATATTCATCATCTCGTCCGTTCCTCGTTCTAAGCGGACATCGTGTCTTCGGGTATAGGTCATTTAGGACCAGAAGAGGAAGTTAACTGTTTTAGAAATCAATCTAATCAGTATAATATCTCTCAATTGATGAAATTTAGAACGGAAGAAATAAATGACGACAAGAGAGTATTTGCAAAAATCAATTTTTGAGTTGGAAGCAATATTCGAACGGTCGCACAATAATGCTAGTGAACTTGAACGACTATTGAACGAACTGGCCTTTCGAAACACAGCTAAGGCGCGAATGCTGACGACTAAAGTCGAACAAGCCCTAACTGCCGTTAACGATTGCAGTTTAGTCTCTATGCCTAGTTCCACTCCATCAGAGCTTAATCCTAATTCAGTATTCACTCAATCATCCGAAGTTGTTGCCCACAATACACCCGAAATGACGGTACAACTAAAGCATAAACCTACTCCAGACACAGACCAGCAAATTGAGCTAGGTTCGTTCCCGTCTTTCACTCCGTCTGGTAAGGCAAATGATGCGCCCGCGATATTGACTGCATGGACAGCACTCGAAGCTCTGTCACCTCAAAGCTATAAGCGCCCAGAAGATATGGCAGCTGGTGACCGTTCTAGAGTTGCCCTATTGGATCGAGACATTCCATGGGGACCAAATGCCCGCAGCAAGCCTAAGCATAAACTTTATTTCGAAATCATTCTCGGCGCTATCGCACTCGACAAGGCGACAGACGAATTGGTCAAGGTTTTTGGTGAGGATGAGGAGCAATCAAGGCCGGATGGCAAGAAAGCGGCCATAGGCTCAATCTTGGTCGACAAGGAAGGCTTTGTTCTTGAAAATAACGGAGTCGCCGTTTCCAGTTTTGCTTGGGCGCTCAAACCAGCACTCGATCTGAAGCTTGGTAGCTTAGGAGCCTGGCCGAAAGTAGAACGGCACATTATCGAGTGTTTAGAGCAGATAGTTAGTCGCCATAACGAGGATGGAGAACCCTTACCGATCGATCTGGATACTATTATTAATGCTCATAGATGGCTTGTGTCACAATTCGATGTACCCGAGCATTTGGTTGAACCACCTTCATTTGTAATCAAAGTATTTCATTATTTCAAGAACAAAACACCACCTGAGCCTTCGTTGCTGAATTCTTTCTACCTTGAAGATCTTGACGAAGCAGTAAAATTGCTCGAAGCGGATAATGCAGGAATTGGTTTGCAACGTTACATGGGAATAGGCAGACCTAGCCAGAAAATCGATGTGTTGTCCCCCGTTTCCGCAGTCGAGCCGTTCGTCGCACCGTCGCTCATACCGCAGGCTCGTTGGCCTTCACAAGGTGGTCACCCATTAGTGTTACTTCAACAGGCCGCTGTGAATGCGGCGCGTGTTGAGCTGGTTGATGCTCCAGGTATCATTGGCATAAATGGGCCACCGGGCACAGGAAAGACAACTCTTCTCCGAGATATCGTTGTTGGTTGCATTCTTGATCGAGCCACAGCTATGGTCGCCTTCAACAAACCACAGGATGCCTTTTCCACAACAGGCGAGAAGCAGGCATTTGGCTCTAATGCTTTTCTGCATTTCTACAGGTTACATGAATCCTTGAAGGGCCATGAAATCGTCGTAGCATCCTCCAATAACAAAGCGGTCGAAAACGTCAGCAAAGAGCTTCCCCTCAAAGAAGCTAATGGACGCCATGAACAAATTGCCTATTTCCGATCCATCAGTGACTTAATTGCAAACCCCAAACGCACAGGCGCCTTCGAACCAGAGGATGCTACCCTATCCGAACCTATCGAGACCTGGGGATTGATTGCCGCCACACTTGGTAATAGCAGCAATCGAGGTAATTTCCAGCAAAATTTCTGGTGGAACGAGGACCGCGGTTTCCTTACCTACCTGAAAGCTGCTCGCGGAATGAACGTCATGCGTGAAATCAAGGATGAACAAACGGGAGCAATCATTGATCGAGTGATGCCTAGCGTAGTTATCAATGAGCAGCCCAGCACCAACAAAGCAGATGCCGCTGCCGCTTGGCAAAAAGCACGAACCATATTCCTTAAACTAAAGGAAACGATAGATACTGAAATAGCCAGTATCGAAAGTATGCGCCGAGATATTCAGGCACTCAAGGGAGCGACCATTGAACTTCAAAAACTGGAACAGCTTCGTCCTAGTCTAAATGAAGCCCTCGAACAGACATACCAGATTGCTGAATCTGCCCATAGGGAACAGGAAAAGGCAAAGTCGCAAGTTGAGTTGAACAAGGCTTTGCTCGATAGCCATCTTGCTGGTCGCCCTGGTTTTTTCTCTCGCTTGTTCGGGACCACAGCTTGGAAGTCTTGGAAGTCGGCCTTGCAAAATCTCTCGGAAACCTTACAGCAGTCTGCCTCACAGATGCTGATTGTGAATGATGATCTTGAGCTTGCAAGAGCTAAGTGGAACAACGCTAAGTCCCAGTTACAACAACTAGAACATGAAATTTCAATTAAATGGCAGGTAGTAGAGAAATTGAAGGCAACAGCGACTCGGGCTCGAAATCTCATGGGTGACAGAGTTGTTGATGAGCAGTTTTTCGAGCGAGAGCACGAGGCTATCCACCTGACAGCACCATGGCTTCCCGATGAAATTCATCGCCTGCGTGAGGATCTCTTCGCCGCCGCCTTGGCTGTGCATAAAGCATTCATCGATGCTTCGGCTAACCACTTACAACACAATCTTGGGTTATTGATGTCGAACATGGTAGCTGGCGCATTTCAGTCTCCAGCTCACCGTAGACTTCTCCCTGACCTCTGGTCTAGCCTTTTTATGGTAGTACCTACAGTATCCACAACCTTCGCCTCCGTCCGGACGATGTTCGGAGATCTGCCTCCTGAAAGTATTGGCTGGCTTCTAGTCGATGAAGCGGGTCAAGCCGTTCCTCAGGCGGCAATTGGCGCTATCATGCGGGCAAAGCGTTCTATTGTAGTAGGCGATCCGTTGCAGATCCCGCCAGTAGTTTCTCTTCCTGAGAAGCTGAACGCTGCAATCTGCCAGTTTTTCAATATTGACCCGTTAGAATGGTCTGCCCCCACAGCATCTACGCAGACACTCGCGGATCAAGCATCACGCTTCAAATCCACATTCATCACGGACGCTGGTGATCGAGAGGTTGGATTACCTCTCCTTGTTCACAGGCGCTGCCAGAATCCAATGTTCGATATCTCTAACGCTATTGCCTATTCAGGGCAAATGGTCCATGCCGTCAGACCTAAAAAACCGGATTCTATTGGATCAACATTAGGACAATCACGCTGGTTCGACGTCAATGGCGATGCCGAGACGAAATGGTGCGCTGACGAGGGAGACATGGTTGTGCAAATGCTTAAAAAATTAGCGGCATCAGGCATTACAAATCCAGATGTCTTTATCATCACACCATTCAAGATCGTAGAACAGCAAATGCGTCGGCGTCTCAACAGTGAGACAAGTCTGCTGAAGACGTTAGGTGTAAAGTTGGATGAATGGAGCCGTGATCGTGTAGGCACTATTCATACGTTCCAAGGCCGAGAGGCAGACACGGTTATCCTGCTACTGGGTGCTCCGAAAGCCAGTCAGCAAAGGGCTCGCCAGTGGGCAGCTAGCCCGCCAAACATTATTAATGTAGCCGTCTCACGGGCTAAGCAAAACCTATATGTGGTGGGTTCAGCTGTTGCATGGGCTGGGGCAGGAACTAGTCTGCAGGTCCTACAACGGCAATTAGCATAATCAGCCTGACAATATACGGGTTGGTATTCAATAATGGATGCCAACTCGTAACTAATTTTCAACTTACGTCAGTAACGGGCTAAACGCGCTGTGTTAGAAGTGTTAATCCAGAAATAATAGATACTCCGTACCGTGCATTTCCGATTTAATGGTTGCATACCAATGATGATGCTCCAGTCAAGATTTTGTCTTTCAGGTGGGATCAGAGAAAAAGTAAACTGGATGTGGGCAGACAATAGTACCGGTTAATTTTACAAGTCACCAGAGGGGGCTGGAGGTTTTCATGTCAGTTTTATTAGAAGTGGGCACAACATCCTAATTTTACTCAGACCAAACTGTCAAACTTAGTTAGTTTCTAACAACAAAGCCTGCCAATTCAAGTCTGAGCTAATACAGTCTAAAATAAATCAAAAAATCCTAGGTTATTTTTTCTTCCAATACACTGTTGGATCGATAGCAAATGGGTTAGGTTTTAATCTAACCATTTTTCGTCCATTAGTATTATCGAACCATTTATTCAATCCAGTAATTTGAGACGGAGTCAATGCTAGTTTAGCATGAAGATAACTCCGCAGACTTTCAACATAGCTTAAATCTTTTTCCTGATTATCTTGAATAAATTGATTGATCCAAAATTCGCAAGCATAAAGAGCCTGCAAATTTTTAAGTGAATATTCTGGAAAAGAGTTACTGTCTATTAATTTGTACAAAAAAATAAAATCGTTATCTGTTAAGCTAGCCAATTGGTATCGTCTATAAATAGCATCAAGTTTACTGTATTTAATTTTAGGGATACTTTGAAGTTTTTGAACACGCAATAACAGATATGCGATAGCGTTTTGTTTGTTATGTTCATTTATTATAGAAGCAACTCTCACTTTCCCGTCGTTACCTTTAAGCCGAGAACTTGGTGCTGCCCCATCGTCTTCACTATCAGGTTCTAAACATCCCTTCGTCAGATCAGGAACTTTTTCCTCTGGATTACTAACATAATCAGGATTGCGCGCGCAATTAGGACCGGAGAACCTTTCGTTACCTTCATTATCAACAACGACATATCCCTTACCTGATGTGATATAGTGCGTTTTGCTACCGAAAACACAAGCACAACGCTCAGTGAAATCAATACGAACAACTTTCCATAACATAGAGCTACTCCCACGGTAATAGAATTCTTGCCTTATATCCCTCTACCCAATTCGATTCTAAAGAGGGTAAATGTTGCGCCTTCATCATAACCGACAACCTCACCTCTAATTTGGTATTGCAAAAAGCAAGACTCAATCGCTTGGGCCATCAAGCCTAGTTCTTGAGGTGACCAGCAAAGCTCAGAGGTATGAATAAACGGTTGTGCCATCAATTCCTCCCATCTAGGGGGGGTAATTCAGTAAATTAGAGTCACCTTCGATATTTCAGCGATTACTAATCATCCCAACTGATATTTCTTAAAGTTCTCGGCTTGTTCCAGTACACTTTTATATACTTCGTCATTGGCCACGGGTGGAAAGCCATAACGATGTAATAACAAAATCAAGTCAACTTTCAGCTTCGCTTTAATATCTTCCCGGTTGCTCCAGTCAGGGTATTGTGTGCTGTCATCGACAATAAGTTTCATGTCCTTAGCAAGTGCCAGCATTTTGTCGTCATCGTAGGTAAAATCGTATTTCTGGCACATATGCTGCAAAATATCGAGAAAGGCTTTCTCCTCCATATCGATGCCGATATCCTCAAACGACATCATTTCTGCCTTGATGTCATAAATCATATCCGCCATTTGTGCAGTGAAATCGTCGAACTCTTCGCCATTGAGCACATCATTTTCTTTGCGTTGGTTATACTGCTCAACCAATGCTTGGAAACGCTTGGAGAAATTAATTCCTTGCAGCTGATTGACCTTTTGGAAATCACTAATGGCCTTTTGGAGCATCTTTTGCAACAGTTGCATTTTGGTATTCGGCAACTTAATTTTATTGATACGAGCCATGTATTCATCATCAAAAATATCGATATTTTCAGCTTTTTCGTCCCCTAAAGTGAAGATCTCTTCCACGCCTTCGGCTTTAAGGGCTTCCGCTATCATCTCTCGCACTTTTTGATTCATCTGCGCCGTATCTGGGGCATCACCTTTGGTTAATTTATAGACTATAGAGCGTACAGCCAAATAAAAATGGATATGTTCACGTTCATCTTGGGTGATATCTTCACTGCCCACGCAAATATCATAAGCGGCTTTCAACCGCTTTACTAAGCCCATAAAGCGCAGTTCAACTTTCTTGGTTTGCAGGACAAACTCAGCCGCCCGATTAAGGCAGTCTAATTGCCGTGTTGGCGAGTCTGAAAAGTAATCGCGACTATCGAATTGATGAAATACCTGTGAAAGCAAATTGAGGTGATTACGGACTTCTACAATGGATTGCTGAACATCTTCAAAGTTAGATTTATCGGCTTTAGAATACATCGCCAGCGCCATATTCATACGGCTTTTAATCCCGATATAGTCAACAACCAGCCCCTTCTCTTTCCCCTCAAAACGACGATTCACTCGAGAAATGGTTTGAATAAGGTTATGCTTTTGTAGCGGCTTGTCGATATAGATGGTATCTAGCTCAGGCACATCAAAGCCCGTCAGCCACATATCCACCACAATGGCGATTTTAAAGTTGGATTTCGGGTTCTTAAACTGTTTATCTAACTCTCTGCGGTAGTCTTTTGTTCCCAGTAAGTTGTACATCGCCTCATGATCATCTTTCCCACGAGTCATCACCATATTGACCATTGGTAAAGGCATTAACTCGCTTTTCTCTTGTTCGGTGAGTTCCACACCGTCAATTGCCTGTTTCGCTTCAAACCACTCTGGCCGTTGTAATTTTAGGCTCTGATAAAACGCATAAGCAATATCACGGCTAGCACAAACCACCATCGCTTTCCCTTTGATGGTAGAACCTTCTTCTACTCGTTTTTCATAATGTTGCGCAAAATCTTTCGCTAACGTATCAATACGATCAGGATCACTCAAAATAGAGTTCATGTTCGCCATGGCTTTTTTGCTTTCTTCTATCTGATATTCGCTAGTGCCTTGGGCTTCACATTCTTGATAATAACGTTCGATCTCTTCCAGTTTGCTGTTATCAAGGGCAATTTTAGCCGCACGCCCTTCGTACACAATGCGCACGGTGATCTCATCATTTACTGATTCGGTCATGGTGTAGCTATCGATAGTTTCCCCGAAGACATCTAAGGTGGCGTCGATAGGCGTTCCGGTAAAACCGACGTAAGTAGCATTCGGCAGTGAATCATGTAGATATTTAGCAAAACCGTAGGTCTTTTTAACCGTACCGTCTTCTTGGTTGATGATAATTTTTTGGTCGAGATTGATTTGGCTACGGTGAGCTTCATCTGAGATACAGATAATATTACTGCGCTCAGAAAGCAGTTGGATATCTTCAGTAAATTTATGAATAGTGGTGAGGAATACCCCGCCACTAGCACGTCCTGCAAGCTTATCACGTAAATCTTGACGACTGGTGACAGGCACAATAATTTCATCGCCAATAAAGGCCTTTGCATTGCAAAACTGTTTTGCCAACTGTTCATCAAGATCGGTGCGATCAGTGATTAAAATAATCGTTGGGCTGGCAAAATCGACGCTTTTCATCAATAGACGCGCTAAAAACTGCATGGTGTAGCTTTTACCACACCCTGTGGCGCCAAAGTAGGTGCCCCCTTTACCACTACCACCGATATTTTCACCATCCGCAGTGATCTGTTTACGCTCTTTCTCAATGTTGTAATAGAGCTTACGAGCCGCGTAATACTGTGGGTAGCGGCAGCACACTTTCACTTCATGCTTACTGGTATCAGGGAAGAAAACAAAGTTTTTTAGTACGTCCAATAAACGAGCAGGGTGGAATAACCCTTCAATTAAGGTGTACAGGCCGTTGATGCCCTGCTTTTCCGTTGATTCGTTGCCGTTAATTTTACGCCATGCGTAGTAGAATTCATAAGGGGCAAATAGATTACCCATCTTGTTATTCACGCCATCGCTAAGAATACACAAGGCGTTATAGACAAATAACTTGGGAATATCGCGACGATAACGCACACAAAGCTGTGTCCATGCATCAAATAGCGTTGCCTCTTCCTCACGCACTGCCGATTTGAATTCAAAGACCACCAGCGGTAGCCCGTTGACGTATAAAATCGCATCAGGGATTCGCAGTTGCACCCCGTCGTCTCGCGCCTGACCTTCTATTTCTAACTGATTAACTAGCCGATAGCGATTATTATCTGCCACGGATAGCACTTCTTCCCCTGCAAATAATTTTACTAATTGGTCGGGCAAGGTTTGAGTATCGATAAGTTCGATATATAGGTCCTTTTGGTTGCGATCTTCACGCTTAAGTAAAAAGCCGTTACTGAGCCAATGGCAGAAGGTTTTGTTGCTTTGGTAGAGATCACTCGCAGGGAGAGATTGCAACTGCTGTACAATCCTGGTGATTTCACCGTCGGTGATGCCATCTGCTTGATACTGTTTAGCAAGATACTGGCGCAAATCATCCACTATCAATACTTCACTGTTGTTTTTGCGAGGAATAGTAATGCCGAGATAATGCGGATAGCAGGTTTGCCCAGCATTGTTTGTATGTTGTCCTAACAGTTCTATTATCGCCTGTTCCAATTTGGCTTCAGTGAAGATATGGCTCATATCAGTGGCTTCTTTTTTATTTTTAGCGAATTGTTTTAATTAAGATAGTTTAATTGATTCGATAACAAAAACCGCCTCACAATAAGAAAAATGTGAAGCGGTCGCATAAATTAGATGAGTGTTTCTTCTGGGATATCTATTTTTATATCACTCAAAGACAGCTCGCCGGAGATAAGTTTTGGGAGGAGTGTGTCTCGGAGTTTTTCTAAGCTCCCCCTCTCTTTTGCATTTAACGTTACTTTATTAAGATAACTTTTAATTGTAACTGTATATTTCTCAATCACTTGAGGATCAGGTATAACCATTGAGATACTCTTAAACGTTTTCTTACTGATTTCAGCAAAAGTTGTACCACCAGCGATCCCTTTAATTTCATCCATCGAAGAATCCAACCAATAAAGGACATACTCCTGTGAAAGCCTTTTTGTTGTAGTAATTGCAATATATCCCTGATTAATCGCAACTGGAATTTTTGCCATAGCAAGGTAGCCAATAGGGGCTCGTGAAGACATCAATACTGTATTGATGGGAAGTAATCCAGATGTAATTTTTCTTAGTCCAAGTACAGTGATTTTTCGCTCTGTATCGAGCATTATTTTCTCTTGGCTACCGGAAAGGTCTTTTGGAGATGTCCAGTGAATATTCCCCTGTTTCCAAAAATCTGGGTTTGCAGTGCTTGGGGTAGAACCACCTTTTACAGTAAGTTCATCATCTACTGTTGATATTTGCCACCTCTTCGGCACCCACCCCCCAAGCCCTAATGCAGGCTCAGCACATTCTTCAAAAGCATCAGGAAATAACCGCCGAATATCCTCTGATAACGGTTTAAAATTATCACTTTCACGCACTGCTTTGCGCACTTCAACTCGATGCAGTAATTCTTCAGAAAAGCCTAAATCCTGTTCAAAAAAATCGGCATCTAGCGCGTTATCGATCACAGGGTCAAAATCCACAAACCATGATTTAAATAGCGTTTGCGCCATTTGCTCTAGGGTTTGGTTGATTTGGTGATTAAGAGAAATTTTGCTATCAATGGGAGTGAGATTATTTACAATTTTTTTCTGAATATCTAGGGATGGTACAGGAATAGGCAAGGCTTTCAACGTCGAGATATTGGTATATCCTTGAACTGAACCGCCCTTAAACTTTTCGACGATATTTTTGAATGAGTTACTTGAGATATAATAGCATAGATACTCAGGAAGCAATTTACTTGGCTCCGCACGTAATATTGCAATAGAACTTGAAATACCAAAATGGTCAGTCTTTTTATACAGATAATAATTTCCAAAAGTCCCGATAATTCCCATTAGCACATCCCCAGCTTGTAATCGCCTTTGTGCTTTACGTGTATTGGTGAATAGTTTCAAGAAACATGATTCAGAAATAAAATCAAAGTTATCTAGTTTTAATTGCCCCCTTCCAATATTTTTCGAAGTTAAATACATAACACCAGATACCTGCCGTTCAACTTTAGAATGAGCACCATCAGTAATGTAGCAAACATCACCAAGAGTTAATAAATTTACCTCACTCCCCATAACCCAACACCTCCATATTTTTACGGATCGCTTTATCCAGCTCTGCGGCTTCATCCATCTGGCGATAAAGGGTTTGGGTCAGTTCCTGCATCTTGGTTTCAAATGCCACACCATCATCTTTAACCTCCGCAGCGCCCACATAACGCCCCGGCGTTAATACAAAATCATTGGCCTTAATATCATCAAGGGTAGCAACTTTGCAAAAGCCCGCCTTATCTTGATACTGCTCAATACCGATTTCTTTGGCAGCAATACGACGTTTCAATTCGCTTTCGCTACTGCGCCACGCATGGAAAGTATCGGCAATAGTGGCGATATCTTGCGCGGTAAGCTCTTTTTGGGTACGGCTTATCATAGTGCCGAGGTGACGGGCATCGATAAACAAGGTTTCCCCTTGGCGATCACGATAACCATATTTGGCGCTGGCTTGTTTACTTTTACTGATAAACCATAAGCAAACAGGGATTTGCGTGGTAAAAAAGAGCTGACCGGGTAGTGCAATCATGCACTCAATACGATCATCTTCAATAAGTTTTTGGCGAATTTCACCCTCACCGCTGGTATTAGAACTCATCGAACCGTTGGCTAACACAAACCCCGCAACACCATCTTCACTCAGCTTAGACAGCATATGTAAGATCCACGCATAGTTAGCATTCCCTGTTGGTGGCGTGCGGAAGCCGGCAAAACGCGGATCATTGGTCAGTTCGGCTTCATTGCGCCAATCTTTTAAGTTAAACGGCGGATTCGCCATAATAAAATCGGCTTTTAGATCAGGGTGTTGGTCGGCAAAAAAGGTATCCGCAGGGCGCTCCCCTAAATTGCCCGTTAGCCCCCTTACCGCCAAGTTCATTTTCGCCAGTTTATAGGTGGTGCTAGTCAGTTCCTGCCCGTAAATTGCAATATCTTTGCTTTTCCCTTGGTGGCTTTCGACAAACTTTAGTGACTGCACAAACATCCCACCGGAGCCGCAGCATGGGTCATATACTTTGCCTTGATAAGGTTCAAGCATTTCAGCAAGTAATGTAACTACCGATTTTGGCGTATAGAACTCGCCCCCACCTTTACCTTCGCTGGCGGCAAAGCGACCTAAAAAATATTCATAAACGCGACCAACTAAATCTTCTTCCCCTACCCCACATTCCGTGGCGAGGGTATTGATGTTTTCAATGCTGTCGATAAGTGAAGCGAGCTTTTTCGGCTCTAGCCCTTGGCGGGAAAAGTAGTTATCGGGTAATGCGCCCGTTAAGGATGCGTTGCTTTTTTCGATAGTGGATAATGCAGTGTCAATAATCACCGCGATATCATCTTGTTTCGCACGTTCTTGGACATAAGACCAACGGGATACTTGTGGCAAAAAGAAAACGTTATCTTGTTGATAGAAAACATCCATATCAACAAAAGCTTCCTGACCATTTTTGATTAATTGGCTACGTTTGGCTTCGAATTTATCACTGATAAATTTCAGGAACACCAAACTGAGTACCACATGCTTATACTCAGAAGATTCAACACTGCCACGCAGTTGATTAGCAGTATCCCAAAGGGTCTCTTCAAAGCCTTTGGTTGTTTTCTTCGCGGGTGATTTAGCCATGTCGATAGATTCTCTTTTTTATCAGTTATTATCGGCAAGCGCTAAGTTAGCGTCGGTTATTTTTACGCTAACTGCCGATAATATATACAAAATAGGTTTGGTTAAGATTATCTCATAAAATCAGGTTGGTTTGGGTGGTAAAAGCTAAATTATATCAACCTAGATACCCAATATTTATTGCTGAGCGTTAGGAGGGTAAAACTGATAATCAACAATATCTGCACCAATAGGCCCTGTTTTTGCTGTAACCCATACGGTTCCCGTATTTTCCTTGGTTTTCGATTTTGGATCTCTAATACACCAAAAAACCCATTCCCCTGTATAAATTTCTTTTATCCGTATACCAATATTCACATTGAGGGGCTTTAAGACGTTCAGGCCCTGGCGAGACGATATGATATTGTGTTTGGTAGTGAATTGTTTGGTCTAATGATAAATAAGCAAGCACATTAAAAGTTGGAATAATTATCATAAGTCCAAGAAAAGCCCCCCAATAATAATCACTGATAACATACTATGATGGGCGAAAGAAAGGGTGCCATATTCCCCCAATAATCCCTGTGAAAATAGCAAAAATAATAATAATCGTCCATTTAGGAAACCATTCAAATAATACAATGTTATCGCCTAAATAAAGCGACAAAAATAGATAAGCTAACCAAGAGCAGTACAGGATAACAAAGATGTAAGAAGGTAATGATTTTTTCTTGCTGCCTTTACTATATGATTTGAATTGGTATTCCATAAAAACCTTAATTTATTTCCCTAAATTAATTATTTATAGTTCGAACTATCGACCTATTTATTGCCATAACCTTTCGTGAAAACAATAAGAACTATTATTTCAAACTCTAAAATGGCATCGATTTACTGATTAATTACATAACCAATACTGGAAAGTTTGGTTTATCAATGTCAGATAAAGTAAAAAGTGTGTTGCTGAACGCTAAAAACTATAATAAATCAGATGAAGAAATTCTACATCTACTTGTTCGAGAACTACAGTATGTTGGCGGTAGAACATTAGCGAATACGATCCCTCGTAACGGTATTAAATACGCCGAAATTGTAGATGATGTAGCCAAAAAATTTAAGATTAAATGCCCCAAATGGTTATATATTTATATCTATTTAGCTAAATCTTTTAATGCAAACAGACCTTGTTCTGCTACTGTAGCTATTTTATCGGATGCCAGCAATTATCCTAGTTTAAACGCATCATCCCCAATATTTTCTAACTGCTTGGCTAGTAATCTAGAGCTGGCTAAGATGTCGGTGGCTGGGAAAAGACAATAATTTTTAGACATCTATCGAAACCATCGAATAATTGGACTCGACTAACTCCCCCAGCAATTGGAGTGAAGCGTTTTAATGCGTTTATTATCTTATCGTTTTTATATTGAAATACAAAACACTCTAAATAAGAGTATCACATTATGAATTTCAACCATTAAATATAAACATTATATATCTATTAAAAATAAAAACTAAAACTCTATTTTAAATTATCTTTTTTAGATAATATCTAATATTAAAATATAATCAGTTTAAGAAAGTCTAAATTAGATATATTAAAAATATATTC
>OKNQ01000095.1_pt1 | contig 46455 bp, 45 predicted proteins | sample 1612851 | NCBI WGS metagenome assembly OKNQ01 (sample SAMN04436821, study PRJEB24849) | human gut metagenome | biome: human gut; feature: NICU; material: stool | host: Homo sapiens | place: USA: Saint Louis, MO | collected 2011-05-26 | reverse complement strand
AGTGAAACGCCGTAGCGCCGATGGTAGTGTGGGGTCTCCCCATGTGAGAGTAGGGCATTGCCAGGCATCAAATAAGTGAAAAGCCCATCCTGACGGATGGGCTTTTTGCGTTTATGCGGCTGAGAAAATATCCATTTATACCAAACCTGGCAATGACAATTTGCCCATTTGATCTTATCTAAAGGATCGTTTCCCGAGCTTCAGCTGCCGGTATTGCAGTTTAAGCATTGTGGAGCTTACCTTCGGGAAAAGCGGTGCCGGAGCTCGCTCCGGCACCTGTCATGGCAGAGAAAAGAAAGGAATTAACGAGTCAACGCTACGATGCCGAGCGTCAGGCCAGCGACGGCAGCTGCACCCCCGGCAATCGCGCCGGCGGTTTCCCAGTTATCCTGGGTCGTTCCTTTCATACAGGTATTGGTGTGCACTAATCTGCCTTCAGAATCATAGACCGGTACACACGGAGAGTCATGTGCACAGCCGGCGAGTAGCGTTGCCAGCAATGCCACTAGAATAACTTTATTCATGATATTACCTCTAAATAATCCGCTTCGCTGTATTGGAGAACCCGTACCTGCGCGGAACGGTTTATTTTATCATCAGCAATATGGGGGGCCGCTAGAGTAAATAATCTCAATTTATGAGTAACGTAAATATCATGAAGAAATCCAGATAACTATGGGGAAATAATGTGTATTGGGTACCGCAGCAATAAATATATTTAATATCATCAGGATAGTTATCGAAACGCAGACGAAAAAAAGGCACCTGAAAGGTGCCTTTAGAAAAACATATTTACTCTGCGTGTTTCGTAAAGCGGCGTCTTACCACGACGAAGAAGACAGGAACAAAGAAGATCGCCAGTAATGTTGCCGTCAGCATTCCGCCCATAACGCCGGTACCGACCGCATTTTGGGCGCCGCTGCCGGCTCCATGGCTAATAACCAGAGGCAGAACCCCGAGGATAAAGGCCAGCGAAGTCATCAGGATAGGGCGTAAACGCATACGCGATGCTTCAAGTGTGGCTTCGATAATTCCTTTGCCTTCTTTATCCATCAGGTCTTTCGCAAACTCCACGATAAGAATCGCGTTTTTCGCAGAGAGGCCGATAGTTGTTAATAAGCCCACCTGGAAATAAACGTCATTATTAAGCCCGCGTAACGACGCCGCCAGTAATGCACCAACTACCCCTAATGGAACGACGAGCATGACGGAGAAAGGAATAGACCAACTTTCATAAAGCGCCGCAAGACACAGAAAGACAACAATAAGCGAAATGGCATAGAGCGCGGGCGCCTGGTTACCGGATAAACGTTCTTGATAGGACATTCCCGTCCAGTCGTAACCAATACCGGCAGGAAGCTTGCTGGCTAACTGCTCCATTAAAATCATCGCATCGCCGGTACTTTTCCCCGGAGCAGCTTCACCCAAAACTTCCATAGAGGGTAAGCCATTATAGCGCTCCAGGCGCGGTGAACCATAAACCCAGCGTGAGGTGACAAAGGCGGAGAACGGAACCATTTCGCCATTCGCGCTGCGGACGTACATATTATTGATATCGCTCGGCAGCATACGGAATTTTGCATCGGCCTGAACGTAGACTTTTTTCACTCGTCCATGGTCAATAAAGTCGTTGACGTAGTAACCCCCTAGCGCCGCGGAAATGGTTTCATTGATATCGGATAGCGAAATACCCAGAGCCTGAGCTTTCTCCTGATCAACATCCAGCTTGAATTGCGGCGTGTCTTCGAGCCCGTTGGGGCGAACGCGTACCAGCTGGTCAGGATGCTCTCTCACCATACCCAGAAGTTGATTACGGGCCAGGGTTAACGCGCTATGGCCAAGGTTACCCTGATCGATAAGCTCAAAGTCAAAACCGGTCGCCGTACCCAGCTCGATAATTGCCGGCAGATTGAAAGGAAAGACCATAGCATCTTTAATCTGACTGAAGGCAACGGTCGCACGTTTGATGATTGCCTCAACGCCATTCTCTGCGCCACTGCGTTCTTCCCATGGCTTCAGGCTGACAAACGCCATACCGGAGTTTTGACCCTGACCGCTAAAGCTAAAGCCGTTAACGGTAAAGACGCTTTCAACATTCGCCTTCTCTTTATGCAGATAGTAATCGGTAACCGTATCAAGAACCTTTTGCGTGCGTTCCTGCGTTGCGCCTGAAGGAAGCTGGATCATGGTCATAAATACCCCCTGATCCTCATCCGGCAAGAAGGAGGTGGGCAGGCGCATAAACAGGACGGCCATACCCACAACGATCAGCAAATAGATGATCAGGTAGCGTCCGGTACAGCGCAGAATCCCGCTGACGCTGTTAGTGTAGTGGTTCACGCTACGATCGAATTTCGCATTAAACCAGCCAAAAAATCCTTTTTTCTCATGATGATCGGCTGATGCGGGTTTCAGTAATGTGGCACAAAGCGCGGGGGTCAGGATCAGCGCGACCAGGACGGACAGCGCCATGGCGGAGACGATGGTGATAGAAAATTGCCGATAGATCGCCCCCGTAGAGCCGCCAAAGAAGGCCATCGGGACAAACACTGCCGATAGCACCATGGCAATGCCGACCAGCGCCCCCTGAATTTGCGACATTGATTTTTCCGTCGCTTCTTTGGGGGGAAGCTTCTCTTCTACCATGACGCGTTCGACGTTTTCCACCACCACGATAGCATCGTCGACCAGAAGGCCTATTGCCAGCACCATACCAAACATCGTTAGCGTATTGATGGAGTAACCGAACATTGCCAGTACGGCAAAGGTCCCGAGCAGGACGACCGGAACCGCAATGGTGGGGATCAGCGTGGCCCGGATATTCTGTAAGAACAGATACATCACCAGGAAGACGAGGATAATCGCTTCAAACAGCGTCTTCACAACCTCATGAATAGAGATTTTCACAAACGGCGTAGTGTCGTAGGGATAGACGACCTTCATCCCCTGCGGGAAGTACGGCTGCAGTTCGGCAAGCTTCGCTTTAATCGCGGCGGCGGTATCGAGGGCATTGGCGCCGGTAGCGAGCTTAATTCCCAGCCCTGAAGCCGGTTTTCCATTGATTTTTGCGATAACGTTGTAGTTTTCACCTCCCAGCTCAATACGTGCCACATCTTTCAGATGCACCACTGAGCCATCCGCGTTCACGCGCAGAGTCACTTTGCCAAACTCTGCCGGATCCTTCAGTCGCGTCTGAGCAATAATGGATGCATTTAGCTGCTGACCTTTAAGGGCCGGCGTACCGCCAAGCTGGCCTGCTGCAATCTGATCGTTCTGTACCTGCAGTTGGTTAATGACGTCGACAGGCGTGAGGTTGTACTTATTCAGGAGATTACCATCCAGCCAGACGCGCATGGCATACTGCGCGCCGAAGAGCTGTACATCGCCGACGCCGTTAAGGCGGCTGATGGTATCTTTGACGTTCGATGCAACGTAGTCGGATATATCATCCTGAGTAGTGCTTGTGTTATCGGAGATGAATCCAGCAACCATCAGGAAACTACTGCTTGATTTCTCGACGCTAATCCCCTGCTGCTGTACTTCCTGAGGAAGAAGCGGCGTCGCCAGCTGCAGTTTATTCTGCACCTGAACTTGCGCAATATCCGGATCCGTACCTGATTTAAAGGTCAGGGTGATGGTAACGCCGCCTGCGGAATCGCTGGTTGAGGACATGTACATCAGATTATCGATACCGTTCATGTTCTGTTCGATAACCTGAGTCACCGTATCCTGAACGGTTTGTGCGTCCGCACCTGGATAGGTTGCGGAGATGGCCACCGCTGGCGGCGCGATAGTCGGGTATTGTGCAATCGGTAGCTGCATAATTGCGAGGCCACCGGCAATCATCATGATGATCGCCAGCACCCAGGCGAAGACCGGTCGATGGATAAAAAACTTAGACATAGGGATTCGTACCTTATTGCGCGACGGACGTCGCGGTATCCTCTTCGGCCTTCACGGTGACGCCGGGACGTACTTTCTGCAGACCGCTGACGATAACCTTTTCACCGGCTTTCAGACCGCTCGTGATTAACCACTTATCGCCAATCGCCTGTGAGGCTGTGACGGCTCGCGTTTCCACCTGGTTTTTATCATTAACGAGCATCACGCTGGCATCGCCGCGCGGCGTTCGGGTGACTCCCTGCTGAGGAACGAGAATTGCATCCGGTGAAACGCCCTCATCAATACGGGCGCGAACAAACATCCCTGGCAGCAGAGCGTGCTGTGGGTTGGGGAAGATGGCGCGAAGCGTAATAGAGCCGGTGCTCTCATCTACCGTGACGTCAGAGAACTGCAGCGTGCCCTGAAGCGCATAAGGTTTTCCGTTTTCCATAATCAACTGCACGCTTTTGGTGTCACTGCCGTGCTGCAGGCTTTCCTGTTTCAGGCGCATGAAATCATTACTGGATTCAGTGACATCCACATAAATGGTATCGAGCTGCTGTACCGTCGCCATCGCGTCAGCCTGACCATTTGTCACCAGGGCACCTTCGGTCACGCTGGATTTGCCGATGCGGCCGCTGATTGGCGACGTCACTTTTGTGTACGCCAGGTTAATACGCGCGCTTTCCACGGCTGCCTTTGCGGCAATAACATCGGCATCGGCCTGGCGCGCGGTCGCCACCGCCTGATCGTATTCTTGCTGGCTGATATATTTTGTGCCGAGAAGAGGCGCGTAGCGTTTTACCGTTAAGTGGGCGATAGCCGCCGCGGCTTCTGCTTTCGCTTCATCACCTTTTGTGCTGTTGTAAGCCGCCTGATAGGTCGCCGGATCGATTTGATAAAGAGACTGTCCAGCGGTGACATCGCTACCTTCGACAAAGTTACGTTGCAGGATAATTCCGCTGACCTGCGGGCGGACTTCCGCGACGCGGTAGGCTGATGTGCGGCCAGGTAGCTCCGTGGTGACGGACAGCGGCGCGCTGTGTACGACATAAACGGAGACCTGAGGTATCTGCGCATGCGGTTGCCGATCGCCTGAATTATCGCAACCGCTGAGCAGGATGGCCGGGATGATAAGGCTGGATAAAAGTGTAACCCTGACATGAGGTGTCATTGCTGTTCCTTATAGATTATGAGCCAGGCATGGCCACGAATCTGTGCAAGAAATAATGAATTAAAATGCGGTTTGTTATCCTACAAATAAAAAACGATGGATGTAAGACATAGTTATTTTTTAGCCATCAGCAAGGCACGTAAAAACAAAATATCAGGAATAATGTTTTTAGAATGAACTTAAATTAAAATTTGCTTACATTGATATTTAATATATGAATGTATTTATCTTAATTATTCTTGCGGTGTATTTATTGGAGGACGTTTGAGATTTAACTCATCTGTATTTTTGCTAAACAATATTGATTGTCAGATGTTAGGTTTATAGGTATCCAGCGATTTCCCCATACTCTCAATCTGGCGTTGAGTGGAGCACCGTATGCCCAGAAGAACGAAAGAAGATGCGTTAAAGACGCGGCAGCTTCTGATTGAGTCTGCCATTCAGCAGTTTGCCTTACGTGGCGTGACCAGCACGACCTTAGCCGATATCGCTGATGCTGCTGGCGTGACGCGCGGAGCGGTGTACTGGCACTTTGCAAGCAAAGCTGAGCTGTTTAATGAAATGTGGCAACAGCAGCTGCCGCTACGCGACCTGCTTCAGCATGAATTTAACCTTAAAGACGATCAGGATCCGCTCAGCACGCTACGAGAGAAATTTATTATTGGCTTACAATATATCGCTAATAATCCCCGTCAACGTGCCTTAATGCAAATTCTGTATCAGAAGTGTGAGTTTTCCAGCGACATGATGCCGGAAGCTGAGATTCGCAAGAGAATTGGTTTTAGCTATCCGATTATTCGCAGCATTTTGCAGCTCTGTATTCGTAACGGATTATTGCCAGTGGAAACCAATGTTGAAATTTCATTAATTGTATTACACAGCGCATTTACCGGTATTATTAAAAACTGGCTGGTGGAGCCCGGGCAATTCGATCTGTATCGCCAGGCACCCGCCCTGGTTGATAATATTATGTCGATCCTTTGCGGGGCTAATGGGCGGCAGACGATAGCCAGCCATTAAAATTCATGTAATAAAAAAGGCGCTTCCCCATGCCGAAGAGCGCCTTTTATATCAAACATTTAACTGATTAGTATCAGTTCATGCCGTATTGTAAAATCCAAAGTCATTATAAGTAATTTGTTATCATCGCAGATAATTTGTTTTCATTATAACTAACTAAGAATAAAGGGGTTGTTCTTTTTTTCTTATCTCATGTTGTATCATCAGTTATCGACTGTTATCTGCGACTGGTTGTCAAAAAGGTTGTCACTATTCCTATGGCTGAAAATAAACTATCTGATGTTCAGTTACGGGCGTTAACCCGTAAGGTAATTGATAAGCCCTTCGATGTGGCTGACGGTGGAAGCCTGTCTGTACGAGTGACTCCATCAAAAAGGCAAATTCCTGATGGTGGAAAGCGACCAGCCAATAACCTGCAATGGCTATTTCGTTATAAGAACAAACATAAAAGCGGCAATACATTAACTTTGGTCTTGGGAAAGTATCCAGCATTGTCACTGTCGGAAGCCAGAGCTAAACGCGACCAGTGTAAAACATGGCTTGCTCATAATTTAGATCCCAAAGACCAATTTGGTCTCGATGCCGCCAAGACAATGAAGCCGGTTACAGTCCGTGAGGCGTTGGAACGCTGGGTTGATGAATATGCAGCGGAAAATCGGGTTAACTTTGAGAGGCATAGACGCCAATTCGAAAGGCATATCTACCCTTACGTCGGCGAATTACCACTTGAACAATGTTCCAAATCACGGTGGATGGAGACATTTAACCGAATTAAAAAGGTTGCCCCGGTAGCTAGTGGCTACATATTAGGCAACTGCAAACAGGCGTTGATTCATAACCGAAGGCTGCACGATGTATACAGTGATGCGCTGGAGGATATCAAAGTCACTGATGTTGGAAGAAAGCAGGCGAAACGTGACCGGGTTTTAACCGCTGAGGAGCTGGCCCAATTTTGGAATGCGGTCAAAGCCGAGTGTTTATTCCTGCCATATTACAATTCTCTCCTGAAATTGCTGGTTACATTCGGCGCGCGAACCCAAGAAATCAGGCTATCATCTTGGTCTGAATGGGATTTAAAGGCCTGGGTATGGACAGTGCCGCGTGAGCATAGCAAGAGCGGCGAGAAGATTATACGCCCCGTTCCTGATGCTATCAGGCCTCATATAAAAGCCCTGCAACAACAATATGAACAAACAGGTTTACTTCTCGGAGAGTTGAAAAATCCAGAAGCCGTGAGCCAGTGGGGGCGAGGGTTATATAAGAAACTTGGCCACTCCTTGCCTTGGACGCTGCACGATATACGGCGTACTTTTGCAACTTACCTGAATAACATGGGGATAGCTCCGCATGTTGTAGAGCAATTATTGGGGCACTCAATGCCGGGTGTTATGGCGGTGTACAACCGCAGCCAGTATTTGCCTGAAAAATTGGACGCTTTAAACCGGTGGCTAATTTTTTTAGAAAAAAATAATACTAACTAAAACAATCGGTTGATGAATGAGCGATTATCTATCGTGATGTCAGATTATCTGTGGTTAACTTGATGATTTTAAAGGGTATTTACAGGAAGATACAAGTTGCGTAACCTGTATTTGTAGCATGAAAAACCCCGGCGTGCCGGGGCTTCAAAATAGGCGGGGTCTGGCCAACTTTGGCGAGGCAACCAGAACCCCTAAAAACCAAAACAGCCGGTGTGGCAGTAATGGCGGGTTATCAGATAACCCGTAGTAATTCTAAATCATTACATGCTTTATATCCATACCGGCCCGAGTTTGAGGGCTTTATCAATGGATCAATTACTGACCGCTAAGCAAGTTACCGCATTAACCACGTTATCTCGCATGACAATCTGGCGATACATCCAGGCAGGCACTTTCCCAAATAGCATTAAGCTAGGGCCACAACGCGTGGCCTGGAAACGTAAAGATGTTATGGCGTGGCTTGAAAGCCGCCAGCCAGTTCAGCGCTGAGGTGACCCAATGAAACAAGTCACCGCTAACCAGGCTATCCGGGCCTACAATAATCTTCTGCGTAACCCTGTGCGCCCGCTTACAGTCGGAGAACTCACCGGCCAGCGTATGGCAGCGGCACAATCATTGTTGCAAGCATGCATCCGCGAAGGCGTTAAGCGTCCGTGGACTATTGTTTCTCGTCATGCCGCTATGGCTGATAGCCTAGTGCCGTTCCATATCAGCGATGCTGACGCTTGGGCAATGTACTTAGAGCTGAAACGCGGGGTGCCGTATGCGAGCCGCACCTAACGTCAAAAAGCTACCGAAAGACCCTTTCACCGAGGCTGTAATTTTTGCTGGAGCCGATGCTTATTCCCACGCTAAGGGTTGGGAGGAAGGCTTGGGCAAGCATGTTGCAGGCGATACCACGCCGCCGGTGTACCTTGGGCCAAAACAACTTGCCGACTTGGATAACTTGCGGATCGTCGACGATGGACGCCGGGCTGCACGTGTGTATCTGGCTGGTGATATTAAGCAGATTCAGATCAGCGCTATTGCTGACAAGCTGGCAGTGGCTGGAGTTAAGGAAGCCCGTTTATTTAAAGGTATACCAGACCGTGAACCGGAAAAATGGAACATGGACAGGCTTAGAGACGCCGCCCTACGCGGTGAAAGCCTGGTGGGAATGCTGCGCAAAGAAGAACGAGCAACCGCAGCAGCAACTGCAAAAGACATTCACGATATGACGCCTGTATTAATGACAACCTGGCCAAATATTGGAAGCAATGGCCAGCCTTTAAACACGCGCCCCAATGTTGAACGTCTATTAGATAACTACAGCATTTCTGCAAAATATAATGAGATTAGCAAGGACGTTGAGGTTTTAGTGCCTGGCGTTAGTAGCGGTTCAGATGCTCGCGATAACTGCGCTGTGAGTGAAATTTTAAGCCTCGCCGCACTGAACCGGTTACCAATGAGCAATATTGAAGGTCATATCAAAACCATCGCTGTGCGCAATACTTATAATCCTGTCAGGGATTTCATCAACCAGCGTGAATGGGATGGCCGAAGCCGGTTTGCAGACCTCCTGGCCACCATCAGCACGCCTGATGACTATAGCCGTGACCTGCTGGCCATGCTGGTGCGTCGTTGGTTGCTGTCTGCCGTGGCGGCTGCTTACTTAGAAGCGGGTTTCTGGTCCAAAGGCGTGCTGGTTTTCCAGGGCGAGCAGTCACTGGGTAAAACAGCATGGTTTAAAGCGCTTCTGCCCCCTGACAATCGCAACCTGGTTAAGGTGGGAGCAACTATTGACCCTAGCAATAAAGACAGCGTGGCCAGCGCAATTAGTCACTGGCTTGTTGAGCTAGGTGAACTGGATGCGACGTTCCGCAAGGCGGATATTGCCAAGCTCAAAGCATTTATCAGTCAGGACCGTGATGACCTGCGCCGCCCTTATGACCGGCTTGAATCGAAGTACCAGCGCCGCACCGTGTTTTTTGCATCGGTCAACCCCAAACACTTCCTGGCGGATGACACCGGGAACGTGCGCTGGTGGACTATCCCTGTGACTGCCGTTAACTACGAGCATGGCATAGACACACAACAATTATGGGCCGAAGTTCTTTCCTGGTTTGAAGCAGGCGAATGCTGGTGGCTGGACCGTGATGAAGAAGCCATGCTGGAAGTCGTGAACGAACAGCACGGGCAAACTGACCCGATTGAAGAAATGATATTGGCGCGTTTTGATTGGAACAGTGATCGCCTGGCTGCATATATAGAAATGACTGCAACGGATGTTCTGTTGTCTATTGGGCAGGATCGGCCAACAAAATCCCAGGCAACGCAGTGCGGTAACATTCTGCGAAAACTGACAGGAAGGGATGCACGTAGAACAAGTAAAGGGCGTTTTTACCTAATGCCACCGAAAGTTTTTGGACAGCAAGACCATCGCTATTTTGATGGGCCTAACCACCAGTTTTGAGGTAATACTATGAGTTATCGCGCATATATCATTGCTTTTGACCCGGAACACGGCACCTACACCGAAACCGAAATTATGGAGGGTTTCGCCACTGAACAGGAAGCGGTAGACCATGCTCGCAATAGGCTGCCAGAGGTGCAGCAGGAACTGGCCAAGTTGGGTGAAAACCTGCTATGCAGCTACCGCATAAGGGTAGTGGATTCCGCTGAAATCTTGCCGTTCATCCGATCATAACATCACAATAGTTGTTGCCCATTACCCTGGCGAATGCCGGGGCTTTTTTTATTTTCAAAGTGACACCTATGTGTCATTAATTTATAAGGTGTCATGGTAGGTGTCATTGTTCTCAAGCCCTAACCTGCAAGGGTTGCGACATTACCAATGACACCTATGACACCTATGACAGCATTTTTAAAGAAAATAACGACCACTGTAATAATGTAACAGTGGTCGTTATACTTTATAGAAATGGGTGTCATGGTGTCACAGGTGTCATTCATTACAGTATCTTGTTTGTATTTTTCTTTAATAATCAGCGTGTTTCCCGCTATGACACCTAATGACACCTTTCCAACATAACGCCGTCATGGTGACATTAGGTGTCATCGCCATCTGCTGCCAAAAAAGTCAAGGTACTTCCGAAGGGGGTACAGCCTGCGGGGGCATTGGCTCCGCATAATTCGCGTTGTGCGTGGCCCCTCAAAATCAAATTTATGATTATTCCAAATAAATCAGTGGTTTATGTGATTGTTATCAATGCCATGCAGTGAAAACGTGTTATTTGCATTGCAAAGCGAACACACATCAAGGGTAGGAATAATCCTAAAATGTCGTGATTTGCGTTAGCTGTAGTTATTCATAGTTATTCAGCGTGTTTCACAATGATAAGTGGCTGATTTTACTTCTAAATTTACACTTTGTGGCCATTGTGTTCGGCGATCTTCCTGGTATTCTCTCAATAAATCCTGAGTAATTGAGAGAACCAAAATGAATGACGTACTTTCTGGACTTATTCGCGCAGCCCTGGAACATCAAGGCGCTCATCTTCGCTTTGACGGTAACGGCAATATCGATCAAGTTATCCCGGTAGAGCCTGCCGCAGTTCGCTACCTGTCACTGAACGAAGTGCTGACGCCGAAAGCCGGTAGCCAGACCACATTCAACGGCATCATTGCCGCGCGTTCCCTGGTGGCCGCTGCTGGTGCTGAAATCATCCGCATCCCTGGCCCCATGACGCAGCAAGCTGATATCGACGCCGAAGGCAACCGCCGCCCGCTGAAACAGCAGGAAGTGCCGCGCCACTACATCGTTGTAGCGCCTGGCAAGTTCGCAGCAGTGGCCGATGACGCCGAAATCACCCTGAGTGATGCCCCTTACCTAGTGGCCAGCTATGACGACGCCACGGCGCCATCCTACGGCATCGGCTACACCCTGACGCGCCAGCAACTGAAACACACCTTTGCTGACCCTGACACCGTGCTGCGTGCCGTCAACAGCGCTATCGAGCAGGGCATTGCCCGCCTGGCTGACAGCGTTCTACTGACTGACCTGAACACCAAAGCCGCGACACTGACCGACGCCACCGTTGATGCTGTTGCAAAGGCTGCCGCCGCTAAGGGCTGCCGATGGGCTGACCTGTCAGCCATCGCCGGAACCAGTGCTGCTGGCGTGACCCTGGGCGGTGACGGAACCCTGCGCGCCTGTGCGGTTAAAGCCGAACTGACCGACACCATTGCAACAACTATTGTTGGCGATTTTAGCCGTGCAGCCGTGGCGATTGATGACGAACTGCGCGTAACAGCCAAGCGCATCAACAACGGTGCCGTTGAGATCGTCGTGTGGTGCAACGCACAGGCCCTGGTTCCTGATTCCGCTTACTTCTGGAAATACGGAGCTTAATCATGGGCTGGGGCATCAAGAAAGTGGCGGCGGAACGCGCCGCCTTATCGGGCGAAGTGCTGGCCGCCATTGAGGGTGCCGCCATGTACACGCGACACGGCGATGCTGAAGCACCGCGCATCATCGTGCAACCAGCAGGCTACACCGGCTTTATCTACAGCGAAGAAGCGGCGGAAAAGTGGGTCAGGCGCGCGTTTATCGAATTGACACCGTACCAGGTGGAACGCGCAGTCAATTATCTCGCCTCCCTGGTGCGGGAACACCACCGGGAGCATCAGCCAAAGCGCCAGCGCAATAGCTGGGTGAACAGGTGGTGATTATGAGCAAAGAAAACGCAGCACGTCAGCATGTGACTGTTCGTCTGGCACCTGAACTGGTGCGCCAGGTGGAACGTGAAAGAACAAAACTTGAGCGCAGAACGGGTATCCGCCCATCACGCAGCCAGGTGATCGAGAAGTTTCTAAACACAGGGCTGAACGGCAAATAAGCCAAATGAAAAGGGGTTGCCTGTCTCCCCGGCCCCAAATGACAGGCACCAATTTAAAGAACTGCGTTCCTCAGATGCAGTGCTGGCCAGGTTAGGTGGTCATCCTGGACGGTCAAAACCACCCCCCCCTTCAACAACAATTATTGTGAGCAGCTAACTATGACTACATTCAACGTTCGCTTGATGGAAAACTTCAAAGGCGAAGCCAAAACCCTGGCCTGTGAAGCAAAGCGCCTGGAAGTCATCACCGAAAAGAACCCTATCTGTTCCGAAGCCGCAGAACTGCTGGCATCAATTACCGAACGCCTGAACACCCTGGGCCACATGGTTGACCGCATCAAAGACGGCATGAAAGGCGAAGCCGATGCCCACTCCGCTGGCCTGGTAAGCACTGCCCGCCCCGTTAAAGTTTCCAGCCATATCAGCGCTGGTGAGCGCGCAAAACGCCAGGCCGTGCGCCGTGGGGCAACCTTATATCGAGGGGCGATTTAATGGCTGATGATATTTTTAGCGCCGTGATGAACGCGAATAGCGTGATAGACCGGCTCATTGAAGGTGGAAAATTGAGCGGGACAGACCTTGCCCGCGCAAAATCTATAAAATCCACCCTGACCAATATGAAAGCGCCAGCTTTCGCCCTGCGCGAATACACAGTCTCCACCCCCACCGACGACAAGGCCGCTTAAAGCGGCTGTTTGAGGCTTCCAATCATGATGACACACATTAACCCGGCACCAGAAAGCGCAGATATCTGGGCAGAGCTTGTGACCATTGTGCTGCCTCGCGTCGTGGTTGCCACACCGGAGGTGATGCAGGCACAGAAACAGGAACGCATTGACGCAGCATTGAAACTGGCGGCTGCCGCGCTGCGTGCTGCTGGCGAGCATACATTAGCGGAAAACCTTTTAGATTAATCATTTAGAGATTGATTATTATGGCAAATAAGAAACTTTCGGCCACAATCATTGTTGGTGGCGCTGTCTCTAAAAGCCTGGGGGGAGCCTTTAAAACAGTAAAAGGCTCAATTGGCCAGGTGGGTAGCGCAATAAGCGACCTGGAACGCAAGCAGAAACTGCTTACCAGTTCAATCCAGACGTTTGGCAAACAGGGCAGGAATATTGATTCCCTGCGGGCAAAATACGCCGCCAATGCGGTGGCCATCGACAAACTGCGTACCGCCAACGAGCGCCTGAAACGCGTTGAAGATGCGCGCGATCGCAATCTGGCGAAGCGTGAGGGCTATAAGCAAGGCATTATGGGCACCGTCGCCCTTGGCGCGACCGTGGCCGTGCCGCTGAAAGCTGCGATGGATTTTGAAGATACCATGTCAGATATCAGGAAAGTGGCCGATTTCGACACGCCTGACGGACTGGTTAAAATGGGTGACGCCATCCAGAAAATGTCAACGGTCATGCCAATGGCGGCGAACGACATCGGTAAGATTGTTGCCGCTGGTGCTCAGTCTGGTATCGCAACCAAAGAGCTTACCAAATTTGCTGAATCGGCCATCAAAATGGGCGTGGCTTTTGATATTTCCGCCGATGAAGCGGGGCAGTCAATGGCGGAAATGCGTTCCGCGTTTGGCATGACGCAAACGCAGGTGAACACGCTGGCGGACAAGATTAACCTGCTGGGGAACAATACCGCCGCATCTGCCAAAGACATCCTGGACATTACGCAGCGCATCGGGCCGTTGGGTTCCGTCGCTGGTGCTGCCTCTGGCTCGATCGCAGCGATGGGCGCGACTCTGCGCGGAATGGGGGTTCAGAACGAAATCGCCGCTACCGGCATCAAAAACCTGCTGCTGACGCTTTCATCTGGTAAATCGGCGACAAAGGCGCAGCAGGCTGTGTTTAAACAGCTTGGCTTTACGTCCACGCAGGTGGCCAAGTCGATGCAGCTTGACGCTGATGAAACTATCCGCGTTATCCTGTCGAAAATCAGTAAACTGCCTAAGCATATGCAATCGGCGGCGCTGTCCCAACTCTTCGGCAAGGAATCCATTGGCGCAATTGCCCCAATGCTTACCCAGCTTGACCAGTATCAGAAGAATCTGAATATGGTTAAGGACGCCACGCAATATGCAGGTTCAATGCAAAAAGAGTACGAAGCCGCCACCGCCAAGACATCGGCGCAGCTTCAGATCTTCAATAACCGTGTAAGCAATATCGGGGTAACTATCGGTCAGGTGATGCTTCCTGCGTTCAATGGCATCCTGACGACGGTAGGCCCGGTCATTGGCAAAGTTGCAGCGCTGGCCAAAGAGTTCCCCGCAGTAACCAAAGGTGTGATAGCTGTGGGCGCGGCGATGGCCACCGCCAAGGTGCTATCGTTTGGGCTGGGTTATTCCTTCACTTTCGTGAAAGGCATGGCGCTGAATGTTGTAGGTGCATTCTATCGAACCGCAGCGGCGGCAACACTGGTGGGTACATCAACCACTGCGGCGGCTGGTGGACCAACCTTGCTGGGTAAAGCGTTTATGTTCCTGGGGCGGGGCATCATGTGGGCTGGTCGTATGCTGCTGCTTAACCCGATTGGCCTGGCGGTCACTGCCATAGCTGGCGGGGCATACCTGATTTATAAGAACTGGACGCCGATTAAGAAATTTTTCGTTGACCTGTGGGCTGATGTAACGGCTGTTTTTAATACGGCCATTACCAAAATCACCGGCATGATTGACAACGTGGTGACGAAGTTCAACACGGTTAAAAATGCGGTGAGTAACGGTGTAGGTGATGCCTGGCGAAGTACTAAAAATTTCTTTGGGGTCGGTGAGGACGAGAATGGCGGCAGCGGCAGCGGCAGCGGCAACGCTTCCCCTGGTGCGCCGGTAGCGCCCGGACTGACACCACCACCCGCACCGGCGATGGCTAACCGTGGCGGTAGCAATACGTATAATACAGAGCAAACGAACCACTTCACCATCCAGGCTGCTCCCGGTATGAATGAGGATGCTCTGGCCAGAAAGGTAGCGGATACGCTCAAACGCCAACAGGGCATCCGTGGGCGGTCGATGATGAATGATGGGGTACTATCGCCATAAGGGTTGCCCTTACGGTTGCAATAAAAAAACAAAGGGGCTTGGCGGCCCCTTTATTTTTATGCACTTACACAAGAAATATGGCTTGATTTAGTTCATGCCGTATTTTTTCAATTTTTTACGCAGAGTACCACGGTTGATGCCCATCATCAGAGCAGCACGGGTCTGGTTACCGCGGGTGTATTGCATCACCATGTCCAACAGGGGCTGTTCTACTTCAGCCAGTACCAGCTCATAGAGGTCATTCACATCCTGACCATTCAGTTGAGCAAAATAGTTCTTCAGTGCCTGTTTAACCGAGTCACGCAGGGGTTTTTGGGTTACCTGATCCTGAGAGTTAACGGTAGAAACGGTCAGTACGTCAGAATTTACGCGTTGTTCGAACATAGTTCTGTCAGCTCTTTATTTCTATTACGCAAAATTTTCGAAGTATGCCTCCAACGCCTCCAGCTGTTCGCTGGAATCTTCTATGGCGTTGAATGTGCGCCGAAACTGGTCATCTGGAGCGTGTTCCTGCAGATACCAGGATACGTGTTTGCGTGCGATTCGGTACCCTTTTGCCTGGCCATAAAAGCCATGCAGTTCCCGAACGTGTGCACAAAGCAAGCGCTTAACCTCTGCCAACGGCAGCGGCGGCAGCAGCTCTCCAGTGTCCAGATAGTGCTGGATTTCCCGAAAGATCCAGGGTCTTCCCTGAGCTGCGCGGCCTATCATAAGGGCATCTGCCCCCGTATAGTCGAGCACAGCTCTGGCTTTAAGCGGGTCAGTAATGTCACCATTCGCGATAACCGGAATGGAAACTTTCTGCTTAACTGCCCGAATACTGTCGTACTCAGCATCTCCGTTAAACAAACAGGCGCGCGTGCGTCCGTGAATAGTCAGAGCCTGAATGCCACATTCTTCAGCCAGTTGGGCAATTTCTACACAGTTACGGTGTTCCGGTTCCCAACCGGTGCGAATCTTGAGAGTTACGGGAACGTCCACTGCTTTGACGACCGCCGTCAGGATAGACTTCACCTGCTCGGGGTACTGCAAGAGGGCTGAACCTGCAAGCTTTCGATTCACTTTTTTAGCCGGGCATCCCATATTGATATCAATAATTTGGGCGCCGCTTTCCACGTTAATACGGGCGGCTGCAGCCATCTCTTCCGGTACGCTACCGGCGATTTGCACGGTACGAATACCGGGCTCATCAACGTGCACCATCCGTAAGCGTGACTTATCGCTCTCCCAAACCTGCGGGTTGGAGGACATCATCTCGGATACGGTCAATCCTGCTCCCATCTCGTAACACAACGTGCGGAATGGTCTGTCAGTAATGCCAGCCATAGGCGCTGCGATGAGTCGATTCCTGAGCTGGTAGTGTCCGATGCGCATGAGTTAAGAAATGACCATACTGTGACTGCAAGGCGGCGTATATTACGCATTTTTTGCACGAGATGAAAGGCCAAACTTTGAGCAATCCTCTGCGGTGGATCAAAGAATCGCCTTGCAGGTCAGTGTGCATGAATAATTAGCTATATAAATCATTGCATTAAAAACATGTGATGAATTTATCTACACATATAATTTTGTCTAACTTCTCATTTTTTCTTCCCGGCACAGGGAACGGGCAAGATAATCTGCTGAAGAAATCAGCAAATTACCTTGGCTTTATGTGAGTTGGCTCTCATTTCAGAACATGATCGTGAAGCACAGCTGATGTTTATTCTATGACCACGCGACCATTCAGCGGCTGTATCGGACGATTGTTATCGTGATGCATAGCGTGGCTAAATTTTGCCAGCTGCGCTGATGAAAGTGTCAGGGGATGTTTAAGCACAATCCAGGTTACCCCCTCGGAGCAAGGCGGCGTGGTCAGGGAGCCGCTGAAACGCCAGTATGTCTTGTCTGCGGGAAGAAGGGCGTTGAGATCCATTTGGGTGACGATTCTAGCCGTCTGAGCGGCTTTCTCGGGCATGGTGGCCCACAGTTTGTTCAGTTCGCTATTTTCCGCGCCCTGGTCGAACATCACCGCCACGACGGCAACGGCGCCTTGAGCGCTTTTATGTACCAGATGCATCTCCATCGCATAGTGCTTACCGTGAACGGTGTTTTCGCTCGGGGCATGAAAATGGAACTGCTGAAGGGTAAATGGCGTACCGTCAATCGTAACGGTATCCGCTGTTGTGGTCTTTAACCCCGCCTGGATAGTGTGACCATTGTTGATGAGCGTAATGGGGCCATCGATGTAGTGCGTATCCAGCGGTGAAAGGTGTGTCTTAAACGTGGTATCGATGTTGATAGGGGATTGATTCATGCCATTTTGACAGGTTTTGTACTCCTCATTGAGCGCCCCCCAGTGTTCCGGCGAATCTTCGCCTTCATAGCTCCAGTGGGAAGCGAAAACCGTAACGGGCATCATGCTTAACGCCAGTAATGCCGCCTTGCCTAAAGTTGTTTTCATATCATTCGTCCAATGAATAAATTTATGATTTTATTGGTAACTACAATACGTTACCGCATCATCTTATTCTCATTGAGCGAATGATTTTGTACAGAAAGCGCGAAAAGCGGTGGCCTGCGATGAGGCCACAGGGAGATTACTTTTTATAACCGGTGATCCGGCACCACTCCTCTTTCTCCACGACGGGATCGAGGTTAAAGAGATCGGCGTACGCTTCACAAACGCTTTCCGCCTGGCTGGCAAGGATGCCGGAAAGCCCCAGCAGACCGCCTGTAACCGGCAGCACGCTGATAAGCGGAGCCAGTTCGCGTAATGGGCCGGCCAGAATGTTTGCGACCACCACATCGGCTTTCATCGCCTCTGGCTGATCTTTAGGCAGATAGAGTTCCAGGCGTTCAGAAACCCCGTTACGCTCGGCATTATCGCGGCTGGCCTGAATGGCCTGCGGGTCGATATCAATACCGATAGCTTTCGCGGCGCCCAGCTTTAATGCCGCAATGGCCAGAATGCCTGAGCCGCAGCCAAAATCGATAATCGTTTTGCCCGCGAGATCGAGGCCATCCAGCCACTGCAGGCACATTGCCGTGGTGGGATGCGTACCGGTACCAAACGCCAGGCCCGGGTCGAGCATCACGTTAACGGCGTTTTCATCCGGCACATCGCGCCAGCTCGGGCAGATCCACAGGCGTTTACCGAAGCACATAGGGTGGAAGTTATCCATCCATTCGCGCTCCCAGTCCTTGTCTTCCAGTTGTTCGATTTTATGCACGAAACCGGCGCCCAGCAGCGGATTCTGCTCCAGCATCGCAATCACTTCTTTCATATCGGTCTCGGCGTCAAACAGGCCGATAACGTCAGTATCGCCCCACAGACGGGTTTCGCCCGGCAGAGGTTCGAATACCGGCGTGTCGTGCGTATCCTGGAAAGTAATGGAAACGGAACCCGCTTCCATTAACGCATCGCTCAGCTCTTCCGCGTTCGCGCCGGTAGTGTTCAGTTTCAGTTGGATCCATGGCATGGCAAAACTCTTTATTTATCAGTAGTCAATACGGCGGCTTGCGGGGCGGAGGTACCGAACCGGTTTCCGACCAGGAAAGCCAATAAGCTTAACAGCAACGCGGGCACTATCGGATGGAAGCCCAGGTACTGCAGATTAAAAGTGGCGAGTATGGCATAGAGTACGCCGCCGACGATCATCGCGCTCAACGCCCCTTTCGCGTTCGCGCGTTCCCAGTACAGGCCCAGCACCAGCGGCCATAAGAACACGGCCTCCAGGCCACCGAACGCCAGCAGGTTGAGCCAGATAATCATCTCAGGCGGACGCCAGGCTGCCAGCAGCAGTAAAGCGCCCAGCAGCAAGGTGATCGTTGCCGACATCCGCTTCAACCGGGCTTCATTTGTTATCTGCTCGGGGCGCAGATTCAGATACAGATCTTTAATGATCGTAGCGGAACTTTGCAGCAGCTGGGCGTTGATCGTCGACATAATGGCGGCCATCGGCGCGGCGAGGAAGATCCCGGCGGCAAAGGGCGGCAAGACTTTCACCATGAGCGTCGGGATGACCAGATCCGGCACCGTCAGATCCGGGATCACCGCCCGGCCTAACGCACCCGCAAGATGCATCCCAAACATCAGGATCGCCACCACGATGGTGCCAATGATAATTCCCCGGTGCACCGCTTTGCTGTCTTTATAGGAGATGCAGCGAACGGCGGTGTGCGGGAGGCCAATCACCCCGAAGCAGACCAGCACCCAGAAGGAGGTCATAAAGGTGGGGGAAAGAATGTCATCAGCCCCCTGCGGGGAAACCAGCTTAGGATCGATGGTTTGCAGGGTTTCAACCGCATTATGTAGCCCGCCCGCCGCATGAACGACGCCAACCAGCAGGACGATAGTGCCGACCAGCATCACCATTCCCTGGAGCGTGTCGTTGAGGACGCTGGCACGAAAACCGCCGAACGCGGTATAGAGCGCGATACTCACGCCAAAAATTAGCAGACCGGTTTCGTAGGGAATACCCGCTGCGGTTTCCAGCAACCGCGCCCCGCCGATGAACTGCACCGTCATTGCACCGACAAACGCCACCAGAAGGCTCAGGCTCGCGAGCCAGACCAGCAGACGGCTTTGGTAGCGGGCAAAAAGCATATCGTTCAGGGTTACGGCATTATAGCGGCGCGCCAGAATGGCGAATTTCTTACCCAAAATCCCCAAAGAAAGCCAGATCGCCGGAAGTTGGATCATCGCCAGCAGCACCCAGCCGAGGCCATATTTATAGGCCGCGCCGGGGCCGCCTATAAACGAACTGGCGCTGATATAGGTAGCGGTAAGCGTCATGGCTAATACAATGCCGCCCATCGAGCGGCTGCCGAGGAAATATTCGTTCAGGAAGGAACCCGTTGCGCGCTTACGCATTGCATAGATGGAGAGAGCAAACACCACCAGCAGGTAGGCGATAAGCGGCAGTATGACTTCAAGCTGCATCGTCATCCTCCAGAGGAATATCGCGATAGATAACTTTTACCATCGCCCAGCACAGCAGAATAAACACCAGCGGTACCAGCAGGCAGGCCATTTCGAACCAGTGCGGCAGGCCGGTTAGGCCAATACCGACGCCCGGCAGATAGGCGGCAGCCAGCCAGGCCGCAAGATAGAGAAGGGTTAGCCACAGCGCCCAGCGCGCCTCTTTATGGGCCTGAACAAAGCGTTTGTCCATTTTTTGTCCCTTGAGGATAAAGAAAGCGGGGATTGTACCGCATGGAAAAGAGGAGAGGAGAGAAAAAGAAAAAAGGCCGGATTATCCGGCCTTTTGCAGCGATGGCAGAATTACTTCTCCTGCAATCCGAGTTTTTTCTCCAGATAGTGGATATTGGTGCCACCATTCTGGAAATGCTCGTCGTTCATGATGCGAATCTGCAGATCAACGTTGGTTTTGATGCCATCGATAATCAGCTCCTGCAGCGCATTTTTCATGCGGGCAATCGCGACATCACGGTTTTCGCCATAGCAGATCAGCTTACCGATCATTGAGTCATAGTACGGAGGCACGGTGTAGCCTGCGTAGATATGAGACTCCCAGCGCACGCCAAAACCGCCCGGCGCGTGGAAGCGGGTAATTTTACCCGGGCTCGGCAGGAAGGTGTTCGGGTCTTCGGCGTTGATACGGCATTCCACCGCATGGCCTTTAACCACAACTTCTTCCTGCTTGATGGACAGCGGCTGGCCGGCTGCGATGCGCAGCTGCTCTTTAATCAGGTCGACGCCGGTGATCATTTCGGTTACCGGGTGCTCAACCTGAATACGGGTGTTCATTTCGATGAAATAGAACTCGCCGTTTTCGAACAGGAACTCAAAAGTACCCGCGCCGCGATAGCCGATATCGACGCACGCTTTGGAGCAACGCTCGCCGATATAGCGACGCAGTTCCGGCGTAATGCCCGGCGCTGGCGCCTCTTCGACCACTTTCTGGTGACGACGCTGCATGGAGCAGTCGCGCTCAGCCAGATAGATAGCGTTACCCTGACCGTCAGCCAGTACCTGGATCTCGATGTGACGAGGATTCTCCAGGTATTTCTCCATATACACCATGTCGTTGTTAAACGCGGCTTTGGCTTCCGCTTTGGTCATGGAGATGGATTGCGCCAGCTCAGCATCGCTGCGCACAACGCGCATACCGCGACCGCCGCCGCCGCCGGAGGCTTTGATAATCACCGGGTAGCCAATGCGTTTTGCATGGGCGCGGTTAACGTCCATATCTTCGCCCAGCGGGCCATCAGAGCCCGGTACGGTCGGAACGCCCGCTTTCTTCATCGCGGTGATCGCAGACACTTTGTCGCCCATCAGGCGGATTGTGTCAGCTTTCGGGCCGATAAAGATAAAGCCGGAACGCTCAACCTGCTCAGCGAAGTTTGCGTTTTCGGACAAAAATCCGTAACCCGGGTGAATAGCCACCGCGCCGGTGATTTCAGCAGCGCTGATAATCGCCGGGATATTGAGGTAGCTTTTTACGGACGGAGCCGGGCCGATACAGACCGTCTCATCCGCTAACAATACGTGTTTTAAATCGCGATCCGCCGTTGAGTGCACAGCAACGGTCTTGATGCCCAGTTCTTTACAGGCACGCAGGATACGCAATGCAATCTCGCCGCGGTTGGCGATAACAATTTTATCCAGCATGTTCGCCTCGTTATTCGATGACGACCAGTGGCTCGTCAAATTCTACCGGTTGACCACTTTCGACCAGAATGGCTTTCACCACGCCGGATTTATCGGCTTCGATCTGGTTCATCATTTTCATGGCTTCAACGATGCACAGGGTATCGCCCGCGTTAACTTTCTGACCGATTTCGATGAAGGCTTTCGCGTCCGGGCTCGGGGTGCGGTAGAAAGTACCAACCATTGGGGAACGTACGATGTGGCCACTGATTTCCGCTGCCGCAGGGGCTTCCATTGCTGGCGTTGCCGCAGAGGCGACTGCGTTAGACAGCGCTGGCTGTTGCTGCATCATCGGTGCGGCGTAAGCCTGTTGCATCACCGGGAAACCTGCGTTTGGCGCGGCACGGCTGATGCGTACAGACTCTTCGCCTTCAGAAATTTCCAGTTCGGAGATGCCTGATTCTTCAACCAGCTCGATCAGTTTTTTAATCTTACGAATATCCATGAGTGGGTTCCGTACTCTTTGTTTAGTGTGATTGTGACAGGCGTGTTAGCACCGTCTGTAAAGCATATGAATTACTGCTGTTGCAAGACGCCGCGCTTCTTCAGAAGCCGACAGGTTAAGCCTCCGATGCTCGAAAGCAAAAAGCGAAACTTATCGGCCAATATGCGGCTATCTTCTGCCATTCTCGGGTAAAAAACAAAATATACCTTCGATGCGCGATTGTCACCTTTTCGGGACTCAAAAAGCCCGTCAGGAAAACCAAAGTCGCACATTATAACGATTTCGTAGCATTTGGCAGCTAAATACTGGTCTTATCAGGGAAGATTATCAACCGCTATCGTGTAAAGAGTGGCGGTTGATAAAAGAACTGCGGGAAACTGCACATATCCGGAATTAGCGCCACCACTGGCGGAACTTCTTATATCGCCATGCTAAAAGCAGGATCGCCAGCAGCGCATAAATTAGCGGTTGGGGGGATAAAATCTTCACCGACCACAGGTAGTGAATGGGGGCGAGGATCGCGACAACATAGACGAAGTTATGCAATGTTTGCCAGCGACGACCCAATCTTCGCTGCATCGCTTGCGTTGACGTCGCCGCCAGCGCCAGCAGAATCAGCCAGCTGATTAACCCCAGCGTCAGATAAGGGCGGGTGAGGACTTCTGTACCCAATAGCGCCAGATTGTTAATCCCAAGTTCGAGCAGCGTATAGCTGGTCAAATGCAGCGTAGCCCAGGCAAAGCACCATAAACCAAGTAAGCGCCGGGTGCGTATCAATAACGGCTGTTTAGCGTAGCGCGCCAGCGGCGAAACAAGCAAGGTAGCCAGCAGGAATTTAAGAGCCATCCTACCGGTAAAGTGCTGGATATCCTTTGCCGGGTCGGCGCTGAAATACCCCTGATGTCCGGCCCAGAAGAGCCAGACAAAAGGCAAAAATCCGGCCAGATGGAGAAGCACTTTCAGCCAGGTAATCTGCTTTACAGTCAGGCGCACTAGTAATTCTCCCGCAAATTCAGGCCCCGGTAGAGCGAAGCCACTTCGTCAGCATAGCCGTTGAAGAGCAGTGTTGGCTGGCGTTTGACGTCGAGTACGCCGCCTGCGCCGATAAAGCGCTCAGTTGCCTGCGACCAGCGGGGGTGATCGACATGCGGATTGACGTTGGCGTAGAAGCCATACTCCTCAGGTCCGGCGAGGTTCCAGGTCGTGGGGGGACGTTCACGCGTCAGCTCGATACTGACGATAGACTTAATCCCTTTGAAACCGTACTTCCAGGGCACGGTGAGTCGGACCGGCGCACCGTTTTGCGGAGGCAGCGCTTTGCCATACACGCCTACGCTGAGCAGCGTCAGAGGATGCATGGCCTCGTCGAGCCGCAGCCCTTCGACATAGGGATACGCCAGCCCGCCGCCGATAAAACGGTCTTTTTGACCCGGCATCTGCTCAGGCGCATAAAGCGTTTTAAACGCGACGTAGCGCGCATTGCTGGTGGGCTCGACCAGCGATAACAATTTATGCAGCGGGAAGCCGACCCAGGGAATCACCATCGACCAGGCTTCGACGCAGCGCATCCGGTAAATTCGCTCTTCCAGCGGAAATCGGCTGGTCAGGTCGTCATGATCGAGCGTAAGGGGTTTTGCCACCTCGCCGCCAATTGTCAGCGTCCAGGGGTCAGTGCGCAGGCTTCCGGCATTGGCCGCCGGATCGGCTTTATCCAGGCCGAACTCATAAAAGTTGTTGTAGCCTGATACCTTATCTTCCGGCGTGAGCGTGAGAGTGTTTTGCCATTGCGCCGGTTTATCGAACGTCAGCGCTTTACCTGCCGGCGCCGGCGGGCGGTCGTTGCCTTTAAACCAATCCAGCAGGTCAGCTTGCGCGGAGGGTGAGAGGGAAAGAGCGGTGGCGCTAATTCCCAACATTTTCAGGATCTGGCGACGCTGCAGCATAAAAACGGATTCTGCCGTTACGTCGGCTTCCGTCAGTTTTTTGGATTTCATGGCATCCTCCGTCGTGCGTTTTTCTTAGCATGACGGAGGCGGAGCGTTATTGCGAATATGTCACGAAAAATTGCAGATTAGGCGATTTTAACCAGCGTGCGCCCCTGAATCTTATTGGTCATGATCTTATCGGCAAATTCAGGGGCTTCGGCGAGGGAGATTTCCGTCGCGCTTTGCGCATAGAAGGATTCCGGCAGATCGCGCACCAGACGCTGCCAGGCCTCGGCCCGGCGCGCGGCTGGCGTCATCACCGAATCAACGCCCTGCAGGCGCACGTTACGCAGAATAAACGGCATCACGGTCGTGGGCAGGGCAAAGCCGCCTGCCAGACCGCAGGCCGCCACGCAGCCGCCGTAGTTCATCTGCGCCAGCACTTTTGCCAGCACCTTATCGCCAACGGTATCAACGGCACCGGCCCACAGCTGTTTTTCCAGCGGGCGGGTTTCGGCGAACTCATCGCGGCTAAGAATGCGCTGCGCGCCGAGGTTTTTAAGATATTCATGGGTGCTTTCGCGCCCGGAAACCGCCGCCACCTTGTACCCGAGATGATGCAGCAAAGCGACCGCGGTGCTGCCGACGCCGCCGCTGGCCCCGGTGACCACGACTTCGCCATCTTCCGGACGAACCCCGGCGTCTTCCAGCGCCATCACGCACAGCATCGCGGTGAAACCGGCGGTCCCAATGACCATGGCTTTACGACCATCCAGGCCTTGCGGCATCGCCACCAGCCAGTCGCCTTTAATGCGAGCGCGCTCCGCCAGGCCGCCCCAGTGGTTTTCCCCCACGCCCCATCCGGTCAGCAGGACTTGCTGGCCGGCGTGGAAACGCGGATCCTCGCTGCTGTGGACAAAACCGGCAAAATCGATGCCAGGAATCATCGGAAAGTTGCGGATAATTTTTCCTTTACCGGTGATGGCCAGCGCATCTTTATAGTTGAGGCTGGACCAGTGGATATCCACTGTCACATCCCCCTGCGGCAGCTGGCTGGCGTCAATGGTTTGCACCGAAGAGAGAGTTTTGCCATCCTGCTGTTCTAAGATTAAAGCCTGCATGCGCCGGTCCTCATAGGTTGGATGATTGGAAAATTTTTTCTGCAGACTATACTCGCTAACGGCATTATTACACCGATGTAACGCAATAAATTGCCAGATGCGCCAGCTTTGATAGTATGCGTCGCTCTTTAGAAAGTTAGTGCTTACTTTAGTTTAGGCGCCAGCACAGGAGCCCGGATGTTTATCGGGTAGTCATTCACACGCGGAGTTAACACAGGGATGCGATTAACGACGAAATTCTCAGCGTTTGTCACGTTACTCACCAGCCTGACGATCTTTGTCACGCTGATTGGCGCTTCGCTGAGTTTTTATAACGGCATTCAGCTAAAAATGACCAACCGCGTTCAGGCGGTGGCGACCATGCTGGATAACCGTCTGGTCTCTATGTCTTTTGACCAGATTGAACCGCAGATGGATGAGCTGATGACGCCGATCGACGCGACGCGCGTTGACTTTCAGCTTAATGGCAAATCGGTCTATAGCCATTCCCGCACCGATAACTATCGTCCTTTAGGTAGCAGCAATCAGTTTCGCGATATCACGGTACCGTCGCTCAAGCAGCCCGGTATGGCAATCCATCTGGTGTACCTGGATCCGATGGCCAATTACTTCCGTTCACTGCACATCACCGCGCCGCTCTCCATCGCCATTGGTTTTATGGTGCTGATTATCTTTTTTTCCGTGCGCTGGATCCGTCGCCAGCTGGCGGGCCAGGAGCTACTGGAACTCCGCACTGCGCGTATTCTTAATGGCGAACGCGGACCGCAGGTGCGAGGGTCGGTACACGAGTGGCCAGCGAATACCAGTAGCGCGCTGGATATGCTGCTATCCGAACTTCAGTTCGCCAGCGATCAGCGAAGCCGCATGGATACCCTGATCCGTTCCTATGTCGCGCAGGATTCAAAAACCGGGCTGAGTAACCGATTATTTTTTGATAATCAGCTGTCGACGCTGCTTGAAGATCAGGAGAAAGTGGGGTCATACGGCATCGTAATGATGATCCGCCTGCCGGATTTCGACCTGCTGCGCGATAACTGGGGGCGCGCAGCGACCGAAGAGCACTACTTTACGCTGATCAACATGCTTTCCACTTTTATTATGCGCTACCCTGGCGCACTGCTGGCTCGCTACCACCGCAGCGATTTTGCCGTCCTGCTTCCGCATCGCACGTTGAAAGAGGCGGACAGCATTGCCGGGTTACTCCTGAAAGCCATGGATGCCCTGCCGCCGACGCGAATTCTCGATCGTGACGATATGATGCATATCGGGATCTGCGCTTTCCGCAGCGGACAAACGGCGGCCCAGGTAATGGAGCATGCGGAAGCGGCCACGCGTAATGCGGTGCTGCAGGGCAGCAACAGCTGGGCCGTCTATGACGATTCTCTGCCGGAGAAAGGGCGTGGCAACGTGCGCTGGCGTACGCTTATCGAGCAAATGCTTAGCCGCGGCGGCCCGCGACTTTACCAGAAACCCGCCGTCACTCGTGATGGTCGCGTACATCATCGTGAGCTAATGTGCCGTCTTTATGATGGTAAGGAAGAGGTGATTGCGGCCGAATATATGCCGATGGTGCTGCAGTTTGGCCTGGCGGAGGAGTATGACCGTTTGCAAATTACGCGATTGCTGCCGTTTTTAGGCTTTTGGCCGGAAGAAAACCTCGCGCTGCAGGTGATGGTCGAGTCCTTGATCCGCCCTCGATTCCAGCGCTGGCTGCGCGATACTTTGATGCAATGCGAAAAATCGCACCGTCGACGTATTATTTTTGAACTTGCAGAGGCGGATGTTTGTCAATATATCGGCCGCTTGCAGCCGGTTATGCGGTTGGTTAACGCTTTAGGTATTCGAATTGCCGTGGTTCAGGCCGGTTTGACGCTGGTCGGAACCAGCTGGATCAAGCAGCTCGATGTTGAAGTGATTAAGCTGCATTCGGGGTTATCGCGCAATATAGAAAAACGCAGTGAAAATCAGCTGCTGGTGCAGAGCCTGGTAGAAGCCTGTAAAGGAATGCCGGTTCAGGTTTTCGCAACCGGCGTACTCAGCCGAAGCGAGTGGCAGGTGCTGTCTCAATGCGGTGTTACCGGTGGCCAGGGGGAATTTTTTGCCGCCTCACAGCCACTTGACACAAATGTGAAAAAATATTCGCAAAGATACTCTGTTTGATCTGCCGTTTAGCGTGATTTCACGTAGAATAATGCGCGCCATAGTGATGGGGGTGTGCTTGTCTACCTGCCGGATTGTCGCAATGTAAATGCCAGTGAATGACCTTTGACAGGTTGCAGATTCAAGCGCGGAGCGCTGCTGAAGATTTCTGCGTTGGACGGACTCAGTCAAATTTGTAACAAAGGTAACGAACTGCACTAATTTTCACCGCAGCAGATGATTTTTGCGCCTTGTCGCTGCTGCGCGTGGTTGGTAAAGTAAGCGGATTTTGTTTTCCGCCCCAGCTTTCAGGATTATCCCTTAGTATGTTAAAAAAATTTCGTGGCATGTTTTCCAATGACCTGTCCATTGACCTGGGTACCGCGAATACCCTGATTTATGTAAAAGGACAAGGCATCGTATTGAATGAGCCTTCCGTTGTGGCCATTCGTCAGGATCGTGCCGGATCGCCGAAAAGCGTCGCCGCTGTGGGTCATGAAGCGAAGCAGATGCTTGGGCGTACACCGGGCAACATTGCAGCTATTCGCCCAATGAAAGACGGCGTTATCGCCGACTTCTTCGTTACCGAAAAAATGCTCCAGCACTTTATTAAACAGGTGCACAGCAATAGCTTTATGCGTCCGAGCCCGCGCGTGCTGGTCTGCGTGCCGGTTGGTGCGACCCAGGTTGAACGTCGCGCGATTCGTGAGTCCGCACAGGGCGCTGGCGCCCGTGAAGTCTTCCTGATTGAAGAGCCGATGGCGGCTGCGATCGGCGCAGGCCTGCCGGTCTCCGAAGCAACCGGTTCAATGGTTGTGGACATCGGCGGCGGTACCACTGAAGTGGCGGTCATCTCCCTTAACGGCGTGGTTTACTCCTCTTCTGTCCGTATCGGCGGCGACCGTTTTGACGAAGCCGTCATTAATTATGTCCGTCGTAACTATGGCTCCCTGATCGGCGAAGCGACCGCAGAACGCATTAAGCATGAAATCGGCTCCGCTTATCCGGGTGATGAAGTCCGCGAAATCGAAGTTCGCGGGCGTAACCTTGCTGAAGGCGTTCCGCGCGGCTTTACTCTGAACTCAAATGAAATCCTCGAAGCGCTGCAGGAACCGTTGACCGGTATCGTCAGCGCGGTGATGGTCGCGCTGGAACAGTGCCCACCGGAGCTGGCTTCCGATATCTCCGAACGCGGGATGGTTCTGACCGGCGGCGGTGCTCTGCTACGCAACCTTGACCGTCTGTTAATGGAAGAGACAGGAATCCCTGTCGTAGTTGCAGAAGATCCACTGACCTGCGTCGCTCGTGGCGGCGGTAAGGCACTGGAAATGATCGATATGCACGGCGGCGACTTGTTCAGCGAAGAGTAGTCAGCCTGAGATCCGGGTAGCTGGCCTACGGCTGCCCCGATCTTAACTGACACGAGAATACGCATAGCCTATGAAGCCAATTTTTAGCCGTGGCCCGTCGCTACAGATTCGCCTTATTCTGGCGGTTTTGGTGGCGCTTGGCGTGATAATCGCCGACAGCCGCCTGGGTACGTTCAGCCAAATTCGAACGTACATGGATACAGCCGTCAGCCCTTTCTACTTTGTCTCTAATGGTCCCCGGGAACTGCTGGATAGCGTTTCGCAAACGCTGGCCACCCGCGATCAGCTCGAACTGGAAAATCGCGCGCTGCGTCAGGAGTTGCTGCTCAAGAACAGCGACTTACTGATGCTGGGTCAGTACAAACAGGAGAACGCGCGTCTGCGCGAGCTGCTGGGCTCCCCGCTGCGCCAGGACGAGCAAAAAATGGTGACCCAGGTCATCTCAACGGTTAACGACCCCTATAGCGATCAGGTGGTTATCGATAAAGGCAGCGTTAACGGCGTCTACGAAGGCCAGCCGGTTATCAGTGATAAAGGCGTTGTGGGTCAGGTGGTCGCGGTCGCGAAGCTGACCAGCCGCGTGCTGCTGATTTGCGATGCCACGCATGCGTTACCGATTCAGGTACTGCGTAACGATATTCGCGTCATTGCCGCAGGCAACGGTTGTACTGACGATTTACAGCTGGAACATCTGCCGGCCAATACCGATATTCGCGTCGGCGACGTGCTGGTCACTTCGGGTCTCGGCGGCCGCTTCCCTGAAGGGTATCCGGTCGGGGTGGTTTCGTCCGTTAAGCTGGATACGCAGCGTGCGTATACGGTGATTCAGGCGCGTCCGACTGCCGGTCTGCAGCGCTTGCGTTATCTGCTGCTGCTGTGGGGAGCCGATCGCAACGGCGCGAATCCGATGACGCCGGAAGAGGTTCATCGCGTAGCGAATGAACGCCTGATGCAGATGATGCCGCAGGTTCTGCCTGCGCCGGATGCGATGGGGCCGCAGATGCCCGCGCCGGCAACCGGTATGCCACAGCAGCCTCTGCCAGCAGGAGGGCAATAGTGGCAAGTTACCGTAGCCAGGGACGCTGGGTTATCTGGCTCTCGTTTCTTATCGCACTATTGCTGCAGATTATGCCCTGGCCGGCGGACATTAGCGTCTACCGGCCAAACTGGGTATTGCTTATCCTGTTGTACTGGATCCTCGCGCTACCCCACCGGGTTAACGTTGGCACAGGCTTTGTGATGGGCGCGATCCTCGATCTCATCAGCGGGTCGACGCTTGGCGTTCGCGCACTATCATTAAGTATTGTGGCTTATCTGGTTGCGCTGAAGTATCAACTGTTCCGCAACCTGGCGCTTTGGCAACAGGCGCTGGTGGTGGTCATGTTATCCCTCTCCGTGGATATCATTGTTTTCTGGGCAGAGTTTTTAGTGATCAACGTCTCTTTCCGTCCGGAAGTGTTCTGGAGTAGTGTAGTAAACGGTGTGCTCTGGCCATGGATTTTCCTGCTGATGCGTAAAGTGCGCCAGCAGTTTGCGGTGCAATAAGGTTGATATGACGACTCTGTATCTTGCTTCAGGTTCTCCGCGTCGGCAGGAACTGCTGACACAGCTTGGCCTCGCTTTTGAGCGCGTGGTTCCCGGTATTGAGGAACAGCGCCGCCCGCAGGAGAGCGCCCAGCAGTATGTGGTCCGGCTGGCGCGCGAAAAGGCCCAGGCTGGCGTCGCGCTGGCACCGCGCGATCTCCCGGTTTTAGGCGCGGATACCATTGTCATCCTTAACGGTGAAGTGCTGGAAAAACCGCGCGATGGCGGGCACGCCGCCGAGATGCTACGCATGCTTTCCGGAAAGACTCATCAGGTGATGACCGCCGTGGCGCTGGCTGATAAGCGGCAGACGCTGGATTGTCTGGTGGTCACGGAGGTCACTTTCCGCGTGCTCTCAGGGCAGGATATCGCCGATTATGTCGCCAGCGGCGAACCTTTAGATAAAGCAGGTGCATACGGTATTCAGGGGTTGGGTGGCTGTTTCGTCAGGAAGATAAATGGCAGCTATCACGCCGTCGTTGGCTTACCGCTGGTGGAAACGTATGAGTTGCTAAGTAACTTTAACTCACTGCGTGAAGAAAAGGGATAAAGATGACTGCTGAATTATTAGTTAACGTAACGCCATCAGAAACGCGCGTCGCTTATATTGATGGCGGTATACTTCAGGAAATTCATATTGAGCGTGAAGCGCGACGCGGAATAGTAGGCAATATCTACAAGGGTCGTGTCAGTCGGGTGCTGCCGGGAATGCAGGCGGCTTTTGTAGATATTGGCCTGGATAAGGCCGCGTTTCTGCACGCTTCCGATATTATGCCGCACACCGAGTGCGTGGCGGGCGAAGAGCAAAAGCAGTTCGCCGTCCGCGATATCTCAGAGCTGGTGCGTCAGGGGCAGGATTTAATGGTGCAGGTGGTGAAAGATCCTCTCGGCACCAAAGGCGCCCGCCTGACCACCGATATCACCATTCCCTCTCGCTATCTGGTCTTTATGCCCGGCGCTTCGCACGTCGGCGTCTCTCAGCGTATTGAAAGCGAAGCGGAACGTGAACGCCTGAAAAAAGTGGTCTCTGAATACTGTGACGAGCAGGGCGGATTCATTATCCGTACCGCGGCGGAAGGCGTTCATGAGCAGGAGATGGCAGCAGATGCCGCCTATCTCAAGCGCGTCTGGACAAAAGTGATGGAACGCAAAAAGCGCCAGCAGACCCGATATCAAATGTACGGCGAACTGGCGCTGGCGCAGCGCGTGCTGCGTGATTTCGCCGATGCGCATCTTGACCGGATTCGCGTTGACTCTCGTCTGACTTACGAATCGCTGCTGGAGTTTACCGCCGAATATATTCCGGAGATGACCAGCAAGCTGGAGCACTACAGCGGCCGTCAGCCGATTTTCGATCTCTTTGACGTGGAAAATGAAATCCAGCGCGCTCTGGAACGCAAAGTTGAGCTGAAATCAGGTGGTTATCTGATCATTGACCAAACGGAAGCGATGACCACCGTTGATATCAACACCGGGGCATTCGTCGGTCACCGTAATCTTGACGATACTATCTTTAATACCAATATTGAGGCGACCCAGGCGATTGCCCGCCAGCTGCGGCTGCGCAATCTCGGTGGGATTATCATCATCGATTTCATTGATATGAACAATGAAGATCACCGCCGTCGGGTGCTGCACTCTCTTGAGCAGGCGCTGAGCAAAGACCGGGTTAAAACCAGCATCAACGGCTTCTCCCAGCTTGGGCTGGTAGAGATGACCCGCAAGCGTACTCGCGAAAGCGTGGAGCATGTGCTGTGTAATGAGTGCCCTACCTGCCACGGTCGCGGTACGGTGAAAACGGTGGAAACGGTGTGCTATGAAATCATGCGCGAAATCGTGCGCGTGCACCATGCCTACGATTCCGACCGGTTCCTGGTCTATGCTTCTCCTGCGGTAGCGGAAACGCTGAAAGGGGAAGAGTCGCACGCGCTGGCAGAAGTCGAGATCTTTGTCGGTAAGCAGGTCAAAGTGCAAATTGAACCGCTCTATAATCAAGAGCAGTTTGATGTAGTAATGATGTAATCATCCGTTTTGCTTGCTGATGTCGGGATAAAGAGGCAGGCAAAAGGATGACGCGTAACAGGCTGACAAGGAGAGATGCGTGAGGCGACTGCCCGGGATATTACTGCTCACCGTGGCAACATTGATTGTTGTCGTCGCACTGCTGGTGAGCGGTCTGCGTCTCGTTCTGCCGCAGTTAAACAGCTGGCGTCCGCAGGTGCTGGAAAAAGTCTCCGCGATGGCCGGCGTACCGGTCGATGCTTCAAATATTGTCGCCAGCTGGCAGACTTTTGGCCCGACGCTTGATGTCCGCGATGTTAAGGCCGGCCTGAATGATGGCGGCGAGCTTTCCGCTAAACGCGTCACCCTGGCGCTCGACGTCTGGCAAAGCCTGCTGCATATGCGCTGGCAGTTTCGCGATCTGACCTTCTGGCAGCTGCAGGTTCATACCAATACCCCCATTCAAACGAATAATAGCGGTGAAGGGCTGAAAACCGACCGTATCAGCGATCTTTTCCTCCGCCAGTTCGATCACTTTATTCTTCGCGATAGCCATCTGAGCTTTCTGACCATCTCCGGCCAGCGTGCGGAGCTCACCATTCCGCAGCTTACCTGGCTGAACGGTAAAAATCGCCATCGCGCGGAGGGGCAGCTTAGTCTCAGCAGCCTGACCGGCCAGCACGGCGTGATGCAGGTGCGAATGGACCTGCGCGATGAAGACGGCCTGCTCAATAAGGGGCGCGTCTGGCTTCAGGCGGATGATATCGACGTTAAGCCGTGGCTTGGGCGCTGGATGCAGGACAACATCGCCCTGCAGAGCGCGCGGTTTAGCCTGGAAGGCTGGATGACTATCGACAAAGGCGATGTCGCCAGCGGCGATGTATGGCTTAAAAAAGGCGGCGCCAGCTGGCAGGGCGATAAAGAGAAGCACCATCTGTCGGTTGATAATCTGACGGCGCACATCTATCGCGATAATCAAAGCTGGGGCTTTCACATCCCTGATACGCGCATCTCGATGGATGACAAACCCTGGCCGCGCGGCGCGCTGTCGATGGCGTGGATCCCGGCTCAGGATGTGGGCGGAAAAAATGGTCAACGCAGCGATGAGCTGCGCATTCGCGCCAGCAACCTTAACCTTAGCGGTCTGACCGGGCTGCAGCCGATGGCGGATAAACTGGCTCCGTCGCTGGGCGAAATCTGGCGTACGACGCAGCCGGACGGCAAAATCAATCTTCTGGCGCTGGATATTCCGCTGCAAATGGCGGAAAAAACGCGCTTCCGGGCGGACTGGAGCGACATGTCCTGGAAGCAGTGGAAGCTGCTGCCAGGGGCTGAGCATTTCTCCGGCAACATTGCCGGGAGCGTAGAAAACGGTACTCTGCATGCCAGCATGACGCAGGCGAAAATGCCCTATGAAACGGTCTTTCGTGCGCCGCTGGAGATCGCTAAAGGCGATGCGACCCTCAGTTGGGTGAAGAATGACAAGGGTTTTATGCTCGATGGTCGCGATATTGACGTACAGGCTACCGGCGTTCGCGCTCGCGGTGGGTTCCGCTATCTGCAGCCGCAGGGTGACGAACCCTGGCTCGGTATTCTGGCCGGTATCAGTACCAACGATGGCGGACAGGCCTGGCGCTACTTCCCGGAAAATCTGATGGGCAAAGCGCTGGTGGATTACCTCAGCGGAGCCATTAAAGGCGGTCAGGCCACCGATGCTACGCTGGCTTATGGCGGTAACCCGCATCTTTTCCCGTACAAGCATAATGAGGGGCAATTCCAGGTCACGGTGCCGCTCAAGAACGCCACCTTTGCCTTTCAGCCTGACTGGCCCGCGCTTACCGGGCTTAATATCGACCTTAACTTTATCAATGATGGGCTATGGATGAAGGCCGATAAGGCGATGCTCGGCAACGTGACCGCCAGCAATCTCGATGCGGTGATTCCCGACTATTCGCGAGAAAAGCTGCTGATTGATGCCGACGTTAACGGCCCGGGTAAAGAGGTTGGCCCTTATTTTAACGAGACGCCGCTGAAAGAGACGCTGGGCGCGGCGCTGGATGAGCTCCAGCTGGACGGTAATGTTAGCGCTCGCTTACATCTTGATATCCCCCTGGATGGCGAGATGACCACCGCTAAAGGTGATGTCCGGTTGAACAATAACAGCTTGTTTATCAAGCCTATCGATACCACATTGCAGAACCTGAGCGGTAAATTCAGCTTTGTAAACGGCGACCTGAAAAGCGAACCGATGAGCGCGAGCTGGTTTAATCAGCCGCTGAATCTTGATTTCTCGACCACCGAAGGCGCGAAAGCATTTCTCGTGAACGTCGGGATGAACGCCAGCTGGCAGCCTGCGCGTACCGGTTTATTGCCGAAATCCCTGGACGGCACCCTGAGCGGCAGCGTGCCCTGGGACGGAAAAGTCGCGATTGAGCTTCCGTATCGCGGTAGCGCGGCCTATAAGGTTGACCTCAACGCTGACCTGAAGAGTGTAAGTAGTCACTTACCTGCACCGTTAGATAAGCAGGCCGGGGAGCCGTTGCCGGTAAAAATTAAGGTCGATGGCGGCTTAAGCAGTTTTAATCTGGCCGGCTCCATGGGGGCGAAGAACCATATTAATAGCCGCTGGCTGCTGGGTCATAAGCTGACCCTGGACCGCGCTATTTTAACCACGGACAGTAAAGCCGTTTCTCCGCTTCCCGAGCAGCCAGGCGTGGAGCTGAATATGCCGCCGATGGATGGCGCGCAGTGGCTGGCGCTGTTCCAGGGCGGAGCGGCGAATGACGTCAGCAGTAATCTCGTCTTCCCGGAGCAGGTCACGCTGCGAACGCCAGCGTTAACGATGGCGGGGCAGAGCTGGAATAACGTTAGCCTTGTCTCCCGGCCCGATGCCGGGGGAACGAAGATCGAAGCCCAGGGGCGTGAAGTCAACGCAACCCTGACGATGCGGAAGAACGCCCCGTGGCTGGCGGCCATTCGCTATCTCTACTACAACCCAACGGCGGCGAAAAGCCGCGGTACAGAAAAAAGCAGCGCCCCGCTGGCCGATACCAACATTGATTTCCACGGCTGGCCGGACCTTCAGCTTCGCTGCGCCGAGTGCTGGCTGTGGGGGCAAAAATATGGCCGTATCGAAGGGGATTTTGATATTCGCGGCGATACCCTGACGCTGGCGAACGGACTGGTCGATACCGGTTTTGGCCGTCTGACGACCGATGGCGTATGGGTGAGCGCGCCGGCGGGCGTACGAACCTCTTTGAAAGGTAAGCTGCACGGTAATAAAACCGACGATTTCGTGAACTTCTTCGGCGTCTCCACGCCGGTAAAAGGTTCGTCGTTTGATATCGATTATGACCTGCACTGGCGTGCGCCGCCGTGGCAGCCCGACGTTGCCTCGCTTAACGGGATCCTCAAAAGCCGTCTTGGAAAAGGCGAATTTACCGACCTCAGCACCGGTCATGGCGGCCAGCTTCTGCGTTTGTTGAGCGTTGACGCGCTGCTGCGCAAGCTGCGCTTCGACTTTAGCGATACGTTCAGCGAAGGGTTCTACTTTGATTCCATTCGCAGTACGGCGTGGATTAAAGACGGCGTTCTGCATACCGACGATACGCTGGTCGATGGTCTGGAAGCGGATATCGCCATGAAGGGGTCGGTGGATCTCGTGCGTCGTCAGCTGGATATGCAGGCCGTGGTCGCGCCGGAGATTTCTGCGACCGTGGGCGTCGCCGCGGCCTTTGCCGTTAACCCGATTATCGGCGCCGCGGTCTTTGCTGCCAGTAAGGTACTGGGGCCGCTGTGGAACAAGGTCTCTATTTTGCGCTATCGCATCACCGGTCCTATCGATCAGCCGCAAATTAACGAAGTGCTGCGCCAGGCGCGGAGCGACAAAAAGCAATGATTTGACGATTGTGCGTAATTACCGCACTCTCAATAGATAGCCTTTTTTATTTCCGCCCCTGAGGCGGCAACAAACGAGTAGCAAAACGATGAGTCTGAACCTGGTAAGTGAACAATTACTGTCGGCAAACGGCCTGAATCATCAGGATCTGTTTACCATTCTTGGCCAGCTGGCCGAGCGCCGTCTGGATTACGGCGATCTCTATTTTCAGTCGAGCTATCACGAGTCCTGGGTTCTTGAAGACAGCATCATTAAAGATGGTTCGTACAATATCGACCAGGGCGTTGGCGTCCGCGCGGTGAGCGGGGAAAAAACCGGCTTTGCCTATGCTGACCAGATTAGTCGACTGGCGCTGGAACAGAGCGCACAGGCGGCCCGCACCATTGTACGCGACCATGGGGATGGTAAAGTGCATACCCTTGGCGGGGTGGAACATCGTTCCCTCTATACCAGCATCGATCCGCTGCAAAGTATGAGCCGGGAAGAGAAGCTGGATATTCTGCGCCGGGTAGATAAAACCGCCCGCGCGGCCGATAAGCGGGTGCAGGAAGTTTCCGCCAGCCTGACCGGCGTCTACGAGTTAATTCTTGTCGCCGCCACCGACGGCACGCTGGCGGCGGACGTTCGCCCGCTGGTTCGCCTTTCCGTCAGCGTGCTGGTGGAAGAGGATGGCAAACGCGAGCGCGGCGCCAGCGGCGGCGGCGGCCGCTTTGGCTACGACTATTTCCTGGACTCGCAGGATGGCGACGTTCGCGCGGATGTTTGGGCGAGAGAAGCCGTGCGTATGGCGCTGGTCAACCTGACCGCCGTCGCGGCGCCTGCCGGGATGCTGCCGGTTGTGCTGGGCGCGGGCTGGCCTGGCGTCCTGCTGCATGAAGCCGTCGGTCACGGCCTGGAAGGTGACTTTAACCGTCGCGGGACGTCGGTATTCAGCGGCCATATGGGCGAACTGGTGGCCTCTGAGCTGTGCACCGTAGTGGATGATGGCACCATTGCTCACCGTCGCGGCTCCCTTGCCATTGATGATGAAGGCACGCCGGGCCAGTATAACGTTTTGATCGAAAACGGCATTCTCAAAGGCTATATGCAGGACAAGCTCAACGCCAGGCTGATGGGCGTGGCGCCAACCGGTAACGGTCGTCGCGAATCCTACGCGCACCTGCCTATGCCGCGTATGACCAACACCTACATGCTGGCGGGGAAATCTACGCCGCAGGAGATTATCGAATCGGTCGATTACGGCATCTACGCGCCGAACTTCGGCGGCGGTCAGGTGGATATCACCTCCGGGAAATTTGTCTTCTCCACGTCTGAAGCCTACCTGATTGAAAAAGGTAAAGTGACCAAAGCGGTGAAGGGCGCGACGCTTATCGGTTCAGGTATCGAAGCAATGCAGCAGATTTCGATGGTGGGGAACGATCTGAAGCTGGACAGCGGCGTCGGCGTATGCGGCAAAGAGGGCCAGAGCGTACCGGTTGGCGTCGGTCAGCCAACGCTCAAAGTGGATAAACTCACCGTCGGCGGTACCGCCTGATACTTCTCAAGGCGCTTTCGCCCGCGGCGAAAGCGCAAATCACCTCCGCGGAGTCGCGATGAAAGCCGCGCGTCAGCAGCAGATAGTCGAACTACTCAACCAGCATCACACCTTAACCACCGAAGCGTTGTCCCATCTGCTGCAGGTCAGTATCGAGACCATTCGTCGCGATTTGAGCGAGCTGCAGAAGCAGGGGCGTCTTCAGCGTAGCCACGGGCAGGCGCGCGTTCTCCAGCGTAACAATCATAACGGCGAGAAGCCTTTTCATAGCCGCGTGAAAAGCCATTATGCCCATAAATCTGATATCGCGCGTACGGCGCTGGCGTGGATTGATGAAGGGATGACGATCGCCTTGGATGCCAGCTCAACCTGCTGGTTTCTGGCGCGTCAGCTACCGAATATGACCCTGACGGTGTTTACCAATAGCCATCCGGTCTGCGTAGAGCTGGGCCGCCGTGAGCGGATCCAGCTGATCAGCGCCGGGGGGCAGCTCCTGCGTCAGTATGGTTATTACGTTAATCCGGCGCTGTTCTCTCAGGTCAAATCGCTGGAGATCGATCTGTTTATTTTTTCCTGCGAGGGGATCGATAACGATGGCGTACTCTGGGATTCCAGCGCCAATAATGCCGCCTACAAATCGCTGCTTCTGAAACGGGCGGCACAGTCGCTATTATTAATCGACAAAAGCAAATTTGATCGTTCCGGCGAGGTGCGTATCGGCAATCTCCGCGACGTAACGCAGATTATTTCCGATGCCGGGCCCGATAATCTGTTCTTACCCTCTGTGGCGGGCTCGGGCCGCTAGCGGGCAATCCCCCGGCCGTGCATCCCCTGGTAAATCTTCGCCACCCCGACGAAATACTCAGTCAGGTAATTAATGCATACCTGTACCTTCAGCGGCAGCTTATCTTTCTCGGTATACAGCGCGTATACCGGTCGCGGATCGGACTGGTAGCTCGGCAGCAGGATCTCCAGTTCGCCACGGTTGATCTCTTCGATCGCCCACATCAGCGGAACGTAAGCCACGCCGACGCCTGCCGTCAGCCAGCGCACCAGCGTCATCGGATCGTTGGTGACGAATCTGCCCTGAGGGATCAGCTTGGTTGAAATCCCTTCCGGAGCGATGATTTCAAATTCGTTATCCGGCCGGACGCTGTATTCCAGCCACGAGTGGCTGGCGAGATCCGCCGGTTTTTCCGGACATCCGGCGTGCTGAAGGTAGCTTTTTGCCGCGCAGAGCACCATCGGCATGGAGCCCAGGCGGCGGGAAAAGAGGCTGGAATCCTGCAGCGCTCCCACGCGAATAACCACATCCAGGCCGTCCGCAATCAGGTCCGGCGCGGGAATGCCTGTGACCAGATTGATTGAGAGACCCGGGTGCTCTTTGAGCATATCGGCGGTTATGCGAGCCAGGACATTCTGTGCCATAGTTGAAGAACAGCCGATGCGCAGCGTACCGATGGGCGTATTGTTAAACGCGTACAGCTGCTCATGGACATCCTGGACTTCGAACAGCATTCGCCGACAGCCTTGATAATATATTTTTCCCGCTTCTGTTAAGCCAAGGCTGCGCGTACTGCGGTTGAGTAGCTTAACCTGCAGTTCATCTTCCAGTTTGGCTACCGTCTGGCTGATGGAAGAAACGCTCATCTGGAGCTGGCGGGCCGCGGCGGTGAATGAACCTAATTCGACCACTCTGGCAAAAACGGACATGCGTTTTAATCGTTCCATTATTCACTCTGGCTTAAAAGTGATTTAGATCACACATTATAGATAAGACCGCAATTGTTACGTTACTATATAGTTAGCTTAATAATAAACGCATCGCGCATATCACCTGTACGCTTCTTATCAAGGTCATCATGAGTCTGTTTCCTGTCATTGTGATTTTCGGCTTGTCGTTTCCGCCGATCTTCTTTGAATTGCTATTGTCGCTAGCCATCTTCTGGCTGGTGCACCGCCTGCTGGTTCCAACGGGCATCTATGATTTTGTCTGGCACCCGGCACTGTTTAATACCGCGCTATATTGCTGCCTGTTTTATCTGATATCACGTTTGTTCGTTTGAGGTTGATGTGAAAACACTAACAAGAAATATCCTCCGTACCGCAATCACTGTGATACTGGTTATCCTTGCATTTATGGCGATTTTTCGCGCATGGGTGTATTACACCGCCTCGCCCTGGACGCGCGATGCGCGTTTTAGTGCGGATATTGTGGCCATCGCTCCCGATGTCTCCGGCCTGATTTCGCAGGTGAATATCAAGGATAACCAACTGGTTAAGAAAGACCAGGTTTTGTTCGTCATTGACCAGCCGCGTTACCAGAAGGCGTTAGCCGAGGCTGAAGCCGATGTCTCCTACTATCAGACTCTGGCGCAGGAGAAACGCGTCGAAGCCGGCCGTCGTAACCGCCTTGGCGTCCAGGCCATGTCCCGGGAAGAGATAGACCAGGCGAATAACGTTCTGCAAACCGTTGAGCATCAATTAGCCAAAGCGACGGCAAGTCGCGACCTGGCGAAGCTTGACCTTGAACGTACGGTGATTCGCGCCCCGGCCGACGGCTGGGTGACCAACCTGAACGTTTACCGCGGCGAGTTTATCACCCGAGGCTCCACCGCGGTTGCGCTGGTGAAGCAGAATACCTTCTACGTTATGGCCTATCTTGAAGAGACCAAGCTTGAGGGCGTGCGCCCCGGTTTTCGTGCTGAAATTACCCCGCTGGGAAGCGTACACACCCTCAGGGGCACCGTCGACAGCATTGCCGCTGGCGTCACTAATACCAGCAGCAGCAGCGATTCAAAAGGGCTAGCCTCTATTGATTCTAACCTTGAATGGGTACGTCTGGCGCAGCGGGTGCCGGTACGTATTCATCTCGATCAACAGCAGGGCAATCTCTGGCCTGCGGGGACCACCGCGACGGTGGTGATTACAGGTAAAGAGGATCGCGATACCCGGCAGGCAAACTTCTTCCAGAAACTGGCGATGCGCCTGCGTGAGTTCGGTTAATCGCCATGGGGATCTTCACCATCGAACTCCGGCATCTCCGCTTCGCCGTTAAGTTAGCCTGCGCGGTGGTGCTGGCGTTATTCGTCGGCTTTCATTTTCAGCTGGAAACGCCGCGCTGGGCGGTGCTGACCGCCGCCATCGTTGCTGCCGGCCCGGCGTTTGCCGCAGGCGGGGAGCCTTACTCCGGGGCGATCCGCTATCGCGGGATGCTGCGTATCGCCGGCACCTTTATCGGCTGTATCGCCGCGCTGGCGATCATCATCCTGATGATCCGCGCCCCGCTGCTGATGGTGCTGGTATGCTGCCTGTGGGCCGGATTCTGCACCTGGATCTCCTCGCTGGTGCGGGTTGAGAACTCCTATGCCTGGGGCCTGGCGGGCTATACCGCGCTTATCATTATTATCACTATTCATGAAGAGCCGATGCTGGCGCCGCAGTTCGCCGTTGAGCGATGCAGTGAGATTGTCATCGGTATCGTCAGCGCCATTGTGGCCGACCTGCTGTTTTCTCCGCGTTCGATTAAAAAAGAGATCGACCTTGAACTGGATAATCTGCTGATCGATCACTATCGCCTGATGCAGCTTTGCGTGGCGCATGGTGATAAAGATGACGTCGATAAGGCCTGGAGCGCGCTGGTGCGTCGTACCAACGGGCTGGAAGGGATGCGCGGCAACTTGATCATGGAGTCCTCGCGCTGGGCAAAAGTGAATCAGCGGCTGAAGGCGATCAATACCCTCTCTCTGACCTTAATTACTCAGGCCTGTGAAACCTATTTGATTCAGAATACCCGGCCTGAGATGGTGACGGATGATTACCGCGAGCTGTTTGCTGAACCGGTCGAGACCGTGCAGGACGTGCACCGCCAGCTAAAGCGGATGCGCCGCTTCTTGACCTGGAAGGGAGAGCACAATACGCCGGTGACGATCTACAGCTGGGTAGGCGCTGCGACGCGCTATCTGCTTTTGAAGCGGGGCGTGGTCGGCAATACCAAAATCAGCCGTATTGAAGAGGAAGTGCTGCAAGGCGAAGTGGTGGTGAAGGCGGAATCCGCCGAGCGGCACCATGCGATGGTCAACTTTTGGCGTACGTCTATCTCCTGTATCCTCGGTACGCTGTTCTGGCTGTGGACCGGCTGGACTTCAGGAAGCGGGGCGATGGTCATGATTGCGGTTGTCACGGCCTTAGCGATGCGTTTACCTAATCCGCGGATGGTAGCTATCGATTTCCTCTACGGCACGCTGGCGGCGTTACCGCTGGGGGCGCTGTTTTTCCTCGTGATTATGCCCGCGACGCAGCAAAGTATGCTGCTGCTGTGTATCAGCCTGGCGGTGATGGCCTTTTTTATCGGCATCGAGGTACAAAAGCGGCGGCTCGGTTCGCTGGGGGCGCTGGCCAGCACCATTAATATTCTGGTGCTCGACAATCCGATGAAGTTTGAATTCAACCAGTTTCTTGATAGTGCCCTGGGCCAGATTGTCGGATGCTTCCTTGCGCTGATGGTGATCCTGCTGGTGCGTGATAATTCGCAGGCCCGCACCGGCCGCGTGCTGCTCAACCAGTTTGTCTCGGCGGCGGTATCATCGCTGACCACCAATATGGCGCGACGTAAAGAGAACCACTTGCCGGCCCTGTATCGTCAGCTCTTTTTGTTGCTGAATAAATTCCCTGGCGATATCGCCCGCTTTCGTCTGGCGCTGACCCTGATTATCGCGCATCAGCGTCTGCGCGATGCGCCGGTACCGATAAATGACGATCTGTCGGCCTTTCACCGGCAGCTGCGACGTACCGCGGATCGCGTCATTTCAGCCAGTAGTGATGATAAGCGCCGCTACTATTTTGCCCGCTTGCTTGATGAACTGGATATCTACCAGCAAAAATTACAGCACTGGGAAGCCTCTCCGCAGGTGACCGAGCCGGTACGAAGGCTGGTGGAGATGCTGCATAAGTACCAGCATGTGTTAACCAACAGCTAACCGCCAGAACCGACGCCGAAGCGTCGGTTTTTTTATCGCTATACTTAACGCTCAGAGCATGAATTCCGCCGTCAGAGTGGAACTACACGCCGGGATGACCGGGCTATGAAAAGTTGCAGGTGTGGACGGGATGCGGGCAATGACTACCTATACCTTTGATTTTGATGAAATAGCTGAGCAGCAGGATTTTTATCGTGAGTTTTCTCGTACCTTTGCTTTAGCGCGTGAGAAAGTGAATAACCTGGATTCTCTGTGGGAAGCCGTGACCGCCGGGCTGTTACCCTTACCGCTGGAGATTGAGTTTATTCATTTAAGCGATAATCAGCGGCGGCGTTTCGGCGCGTTAATTCTGCTCTTTGATGAGGCGGAAGAGGAGCTGGAAGGGGAGCTGCGTTTTAATGTGCGGCAGTCATAAAAAAGCCCCCGACGGAGCGGGGGCAAGTCGTCGGATAAGACGACGAGGGTTTATTTGTACAGCTCAGCCGTAGCGTGCCAGTTATCGCCGGTACGGGCTTCAATAATACGGTAGCTGCTGGCGCCTTCTTTCTCAGCTTTAGCCGCCAGTTCCTGACGCATATCCATCGGCGCGCTGCCTACCTGAGAAACGGAAACGGTGCCCATGGACTGCAGATTTTGCGCCTGTTCGGCGTTCACTTGATTAACGGCGGCGTTTGCGCCGAAAGAGAGAACGGAAGCCAGACCCAGGGATGCGATGATAATTGCGCTTTTCATAATTTTTTCTCCAACCTTAATATTTGCAGCGGCGGGAGGCTTAATGAACCTAGGGCCGCTGGAGAGATTCTGTTTCAGTTAATGACCGACAATCGTTAAATCTTATTTATAAAGTTCAGCCGTTGCGTGCCAGTGGTCACCGGTACGCGCTTCAATAATGCGGTATGAAGAAGCACCTTCTTCTTGTGCTTTTTTGTTCAGCATTTCGTGCATATCCATCGGGGAAGAACTTACCGCGCCGACGGAAACGGTGCCGATTGCCTGACGGCCTTGAGCCTGTTCGCTGTTGATAGAGTCAGCGGCGAAGGCGCCGAAAGACAGAACGGAAAGGATGCTTAATGCTGCTACAGTGGTTTTGATTTTCATGATGTTCACCTCGTCGAATCTTTTTGTTGGGGGTCTTTGTTTCGTGACCCTCATCACAAAATCAAGTATACACTAATCACTGAAAATATTAATACCTTGCTAATTGTTTTTCATGTAAATAATTACAAAGAAATGTCTTTTTTATAACATATAAGAATTAGAAATGTCTTTTCTTCGCCACGTGTGGTCATTATGGCTAATAAAATCATAAGGATAGGTGGATTTGATCTTTTGTGCGCTTAAGCCGGTTTCATCACGTAAATGAATGTATAGAAGCGGAAAAACACACAAAATGTTAAAGAAATGATAATTTTTTGAAGGGATACCCTCTGGCGCTAACCAGAGGGAAGGGCATCAGAGTTCCTGCTCAAACAGGACGAGAATGGCGTCATGCAGCTCTTTAACGGTAAAACCTCTGGCCGGGGTGGTAAAGATAGTGTCATCACCCGCAATGCTGCCGAGAATCCCTTCGGCTTTACCAAGGGAGTCCAGAAGCCGGGCGATCAGCTGCGCTGCGCCTGGGCTGGTATGAATAACCACGACCGAATCGTTATAATCGATATCCAGCACCAGGTTTTTTAGCGGGCTGGAGGTCGTCGGGACGCCAAGCTCGGCGGGCAGGCAGTAAACCATTTCCATTTTGGCGTTACGCGTGCGTACGGCGCCAAACTTGGTGAGCATACGTGAGACTTTCGATTGATTGATATTATCGAAGCCTTCCTCTTGCAGGGCCTGAACGATTTCACCTTGAGAGCTGAATTTCTCTTCTTTAAGCAGCGCTTTAAACGCTTTAACCAGTTCTTCTTGTTTTGCCGAACTACGCATAAGTCACCCAATTATGGTGGTAAAAACAACATCATTATGCATAAAAATGCATTTTTATGCAAATAATCCGCAGGGGAGAAGCGTAAATAATGTTATGAAGGGCGCATATTTTAGCAAAAAACCCTAATAAGGAACATGCTTTCGTCACGGCGCGCAAATTGCCACAAAAGTAAATGAAATGTTATTAAATGATGTTGTTCTGCTCAATGCGCTGGGTGTATTGTAACCAACAGTCGATCCGGTACTACGCTTTGCTGGATGGTCAGTCTCAGGGAGGAAAATGCGAAGCTGCTGCATCGCTGCGCACGACCACGCATTCTTCAGCCATAATTATTGTAATTGTTCATCTTGTGAATTAAGGTCCAGGCGACGGAGTAACGAAAGACTATTTTAACCATAATAAGGAGTTTAGGATGAAAGTTGCAGTCCTCGGCGCCGCTGGTGGAATTGGCCAGGCGCTTGCCCTACTACTTAAGACCCAACTGCCTTCAGGTTCAGAACTCTCGTTGTACGACATTGCTCCGGTAACCCCGGGCGTGGCGGTTGATCTAAGCCATATCCCTACCGATGTAAAAATCAAAGGTTTTTCCGGCGAAGACGCCACCCCTGCGCTGGAAGGCGCTGATGTGGTGCTGATATCCGCGGGCGTAGCGCGTAAGCCCGGCATGGATCGCTCCGATTTATTCAATGTTAATGCCGGTATTGTGAAAAATCTGGTACAGCAAATCGCCAAAACCTGTCCGCAGGCCTGCGTCGGGGTGATTACCAACCCGGTGAACACCACCGTGGCGATTGCCGCAGAAGTGCTGAAAAAAGCCGGTGTTTACGATAAGAACAAGCTCTTTGGCGTCACAACGCTAGATATTATCCGCTCGAATACCTTTGTTGCCGAACTGAAAGGCAAATCTTCATCAGATGTTGAGGTTCCGGTGATTGGCGGCCACTCAGGCGTGACTATCCTTCCTTTATTGTCACAAATTCCGGGCGTCAGCTTCAGCGAGCAGGAAGTGGCCGATTTGACTAAGCGCATTCAAAACGCCGGTACTGAAGTTGTGGAAGCAAAAGCCGGTGGCGGCTCAGCAACGCTCTCGATGGGACAGGCCGCCGCGCGATTCGGTCTCTCCTTGGTTCGCGCCATGCAGGGAGAGAAAGGGGTAGTGGAATGCGCCTACGTTGAAGGTGATGGTCAATATGCCCGTTTCTTCTCACAGCCGCTGCTGTTAGGCAAAAATGGCATAGAGCAGCGTCAGTCTATCGGCACGCTGAGCGCGTTTGAGCAGCAGGCGCTGGAGGGGATGCTGGATACGCTGAAGAAAGATATCGCCCTTGGCGAAGACTTTGTGAATAAATAACGTTTCATGAAAAGAAAAGCCGGAGCCTGGGTTCCGGCTTTTTTATCCCTGCATGAACACCACCTCCTATGGAGGTGGTCAGCAATAAGTT
>OKNQ01000084.1_pt1 | contig 50605 bp, 43 predicted proteins | sample 1612851 | NCBI WGS metagenome assembly OKNQ01 (sample SAMN04436821, study PRJEB24849) | human gut metagenome | biome: human gut; feature: NICU; material: stool | host: Homo sapiens | place: USA: Saint Louis, MO | collected 2011-05-26 | reverse complement strand
CAAAACTCTATGCCTGTCTTTTTTCACCCGCCCATTACTGGGGATTCCTCAGCGCCTCGTGCGGGTTTTTTCGTTTTTACCAACGACTCCTCGTCCTGCATCGCGAATATCGCTACACGGCAGAAAGATGAGGCGTTGCGATCTATCAACGATTGCTCCGCAGTAAATCATGAAGATGATAATTATAGCCCCTTCGAGGCATGATATCCTTTGTGACGGGAGACGTTGGAAGAAAATTACGTCATCATGCAAATGATATAATTAACAATAAAAAACAAAAAACTCACAATATTTTCACTCCCTGCCCTCAGCCCTATCCGGGAGATTTAAACTGTTTTTTCTTCTTGAGCGCAGCAACGTCCGCGCATAAATACCGTAACAGTAGACAAGTTAATACCGCAGCTCTGCCTGATATGACCGCACCAGAGCTCACGCCTCCGATTGCTTTCCGGCTTTTATATCGCCGCCATTCGGCATTATCATATCCATACAAGCTCGGCCAGAGAAACGTAAAACAATACCCGACGTGGAATATGTCCACGGTAATAAAAACCCAGGTTGACACCGACCACGAGTTGGCGTCAAATACTTATATTCCAGGGGCTCATTGCTTATATCGACCGTGCATTCAGTCTCTTAACCGCCCCTTTGCAAAATTGATGTAAATCAATAAATGATTAATTACACCTTGAAAAAAAATATATCCAGAGAAGCGTTCAGGTACATTATCGTTGGCCTGGCAAATACAGCCATTACGGCAGTTGTTATATTTGGCCTGATGCATGTCGGCGTGGGAGTCTACCTTTCAAATGCAACAGGTTATGTCGTTGGTATTATTTTCAGTTTTGTTATGAATGCGAAGTTCACTTTCTCAACGACATTAAGCCCCCTGAGATTTATCAAATTCCTGTCCACATGCGCTTTTTGTTACATTTTAAATTTAATAGCAATGAAAGTTTTTTTCATCGTCATACCTAATGCTATTTATACAGCGCAAGTTGTAGGCATGGTGATTTACACAACAGCTGGTTTTATTCTAAACAAATACTGGTCAATGAAATGAAAGAAATTAATATAAACCACACGAGGAGCAAAATACCTTCGTTAGCAATCGTTGTTCCTTGTTATAATGAAAAAGAGGCCTTTCCATACTGCCTGGAGGGGCTTACCACGGTATTACAAAACCTCCTCGAAAAAGAAAAAATCGCTCGAAATAGTTATATCCTCTTTGTCGATGATGGCAGTAAAGACAACACCTGGGAACAAATTAAATCCACATCACAGGAAAAGTCATTCGTCCGCGGTCTGAAATTATCAAGGAACCGGGGCCATCAGATCGCCCTGCTGGCGGGGTTGGCAAACGCGGATACGGACGTTACCGTAAGTATTGATGCAGACTTACAGGATGATATAGGTTGCATTGAGGAAATGATAGACAAATATAATGAAGGGTTTGAGATTGTTTATGGCGTACGCGACAACAGGAGTAGTGACTCAGTATTCAAAAGGGCAACAGCCAATAAATTCTATTCTCTGATGTCAGGGCTGGGTGTCAATCAGGTTCCTAACCATGCGGACTTCCGGCTTCTTAGCCGTACAGCGTTGACAGCATTAAAGGATTTTAAAGAACAAAATTTATATTTAAGGGGGCTAATTCCGCTGTTGGGTTATAAGTCCAGCAGCGTTTATTATAGCAGAGATGAAAGGGTTGCAGGCGAATCAAAATACCCCTTAAAAAAGATGGTAGCACTGGCGTTAGAAGGAATAACGTCTCTGACAATTACCCCATTACGTATGATCGCTGCCGCTGGGGTTGCCACATGCCTTCTATCTTCACTAGCTGCAATCTATGCCTTCATTGAGAAGCTCCTGGGAAATACCGTTGCGGGTTGGACATCGGTAATGATTGCGATTTTCTTCCTTGGCGGTGTCCAGATGCTTTCTTTGGGGATAATTGGCGAATACGTTGGGAAAATATATATGGAATCCAAAAATCGGCCCAAATATTTTATCGAAGAGGTAGCAAAACACGAAATGAGAGGCGAGCAATGAACACTGAGGACGAACGGATGACGTCTTACTCTAAAAAAATTATTGCAATGTTTTACCTCGCGGCAATTTTCTTAGTTTATAGCCCAACGATTATATTTAGTTACGCATTTTCAGATGACTGGTCGACACTTTCCGATGTTTTTTCAGGGAAAGGCTCTCCGTTTCAATGGGATATGCAATCCGGCAGACCCTTGTATGCCGTTGCCAGACGACTTGCCTTTACGCTAGTTCACAATATCGATGACCTTGCCTATCTTAGATTTTTTACCGTAATATCGGTATTTATGCTTTGCTTTTTCCTTTTTTCATTTATAGAAAAAAGAAACATATTCGAGCGTAAAATAACAACGATCGTATTCCCTTTATTAATATGCCTGACGCCCGCAGTACAGGTTTATAATTCCTGGGCGACATGTTTCCCTTTTGTACTCTCCATACTCCTTGCCGGAATAAGTTATGCGACATTAAAACCGATCAATAAGAAAACGACAATTATAAGATTTGCAGCATCCGTCATTATTTTATGGTTTGCATTTGCCATATATCAACCAACGGCGATGGCATTTTTATTTTTCGTCATGCTTGATAACTGTCTGAAAAAAGACAAACCCTTTTCCATCAACATTGTTTTAATCAGTGGCGCAGTTTTATTTATCGGCATGCTTGGTAGCCTGCTATTTTCAAAATTTGTACCTGTATGGTTATATGGCAGTTCAATTGCACGTGCCGAGTTAACTAATAATCCAATTGAGAAGTTACGATGGTTTTTAAAAGAACCGTTGATTAACGCTATCAACAACTTTAATATAACTCCCGGCACTTTTTTCACAACGCTCTCATTAATAATTTGCGCAATAGGTTTACTTTCAATAATAAAAGGCAAATCAGGCCCGATTAAGGTTCTCATGTTTATTATCATGGGGATTGGTGCCTACTCTCCAAACTTATTAGTCAAGGAAAACTGGGCTGCATATAGATCACTGATAGCACTGGAATTCTTCACATGCGCTCTTATTATTATTGGGTTAGATGCCTTGACAAGCAAACTCAACATAGCAAAAAAAGCGCTACCCATATTGACGGTATTCGCGATGATCGCTGCATCATACAATATCTTTAATGGTTTCATTATCCCACAAAAATCGGAGTTAAACGCATTAGCCAGCGCGCTTTCCTACAAGGTGGGGAAAACATTTACAGGGGATGTTCTTTTTGACATCCAAGATCCTGCCTATAACGCCTTTACTAAAACACAACGTTATGACGAGTTTGGCAATATTTCCCTTGCTGCTCCCTGGGCTATCAAGGGGATGGCGGAGCAAATCTTAATTAGCAAGTCAATGCATTTCAGGCTTCCCGATAATGTTATTCTGACGGCAAAGGAGCAATGCGCCACTGATTGCATCATTATAAAAACGGGCGATGCGATGAGGAGTTCAACCTCCAACTATTGAAACTTTTCGCCACCCCGCATACCGGTATATGATCCCGCGCCAGATCCGCGCGGGATAGTTTTTATCCCGGCAGCTCGGGCCTGGGTCATAAGTCTCTCTATCACCTCACAGCGCTCGACAGTCAACCATGCTTCCCGTGCTTTTCTGAGTTCGCTTCTTTTCATCCATCATCCCTTCTCTTGAGGATATCCTTACAGAATCCGAGTGTAGCAAGGGCAGTTAACTGCTTTGTTATCTGTGATGCAAGACGGGCCAAGCTATTGTAAAGAGTGTGAGCTTGTGAACTAAAGAGGATAAAAGTGGATGCCCAACAAGAGGCAACATGGTAAAAAAGACAGCGTTAGAGGCGAGAAAACAGAGCGATAGAAAGAAATTTTAATGCAGGGATTCATGCAGGGCAAAATCAAAAGCGCTTTGCGACTGGTTGATTTTGTTGAATAGTGGCGGAGAGAGGGGGATTTGAACCCCCGGTAGAGTTGCCCCTACTCCGGTTTTCGAGACCGGTCCGTTCAGCCGCTCCGGCATCTCTCCGCTGTTGAGGTTGCTATAATGCCAGGTTCTTTGGCATTTTAATAGTTCCTGTCTCTTTAATTCAGTTCAAGTGACGACTTTGCGAGCAATATGATGTTTAAATGGCCCTGGAAAGTAGATGAAGAGTCCGGCAACGCGGAAATCCCCTGGGAAAAGGCGCTTGCCATCCCTGTGTTAGCCAACCTCTCCGATCATGAACAGCAGCAGCTGGCGCAAATGGCATCCCGCTTTTTGCAACAGAAGCGTCTGGTTGCATTACAGGGCCTGGAGCTCACTCCCCTACAGAGCGCACGTATCGCGCTCCTGTTTTGCCTGCCGGTTCTCGAACTGGGCATAGAGTGGTTAGATGGTTTTCACGAAGTGCTTATCTACCCTGCCCCGTTCGTTGTCGACGACGAATGGGAAGATGATATCGGCCTGGTGCATAGCCAGCGAATCGTGCAATCAGGGCAAAGCTGGCAGCAAGGGCCCATTGTTCTAAACTGGCTGGACATTCAGGACTCCTTTGACGCTTCCGGTTTCAATCTGATTATTCATGAAGTGGCGCATAAGCTGGATACCCGCAATGGCGATCGCGCGAGCGGTGTGCCGTTTATCCCCCTGCGCGAGGTGGCAGGCTGGGAACACGATCTCCATGCTGCCATGAACAATATTCAGGATGAGATCGATCTGGTCGGTGAAAGCGCCGCCAGTATTGACGCCTACGCGGCCACCGATCCTGGCGAATGTTTCGCCGTGCTCTCTGAATACTTCTTTAGCGCGCCAGAGCTGTTCGCCCCGCGTTTTCCCGCGCTTTGGCAGCGTTTTTGCCTGTTCTATCGCCAGGATCCGCTGGAGAGATTACGTGAGAATACCCCACCGGATGGCGGCGATAGCCCGGCAGTACACTAAAACAACGACCTGCACTAAATTTAGCCATTTGAATCAGCAAGTTAAATTTAGGGTTGACACAAAAATCCGAGACCAGTAGTATTCGCCCCGTTCACACAATTCCTCTGTAGTTCAGTCGGTAGAACGGCGGACTGTTAATCCGTATGTCACTGGTTCGAGTCCAGTCAGAGGAGCCAAATTTGAAAAGCCTGCTTTTGAAGCGGGCTTTTTTATTTTCATTTTCTCCTCCACATCGGAAGAATTTTGAGGTCAAGCGGATTCGAGGACGGCGTGCCCCCAATGTCCCTTAACGCCTCAAAATCAGAAAGTTACTACCATCCGAAAAACGCTGCTAATAGCATCCTGCCGCCACGCACTCATCCTGGTCAAACGCGCCTCATGGCTTCATCACGATCCGGCCAAGCGGTTTCGCTGTCTCAGCAAATTCGTGGGCCGCGGCAGCGTTAGCCAGGGGGAAGATGCGATCAATGACAACCGTGACGCGCCCTGTTGCTACAGCCTGCAGCATCTCGTCCACGCTTGTTCGAACTCCATGCCTTGCAAAAAGAGGTCCCATGAATACCCCCATGAGCGTCTGGTTAGACTGCATTGCCGGCCATAAGTCGACAGTCAGACTGCCGCCGCCGGCATTACCGACGAAGACCAGACGTCCTTCCGGAGCGAGTGCAGAAAGCGAAACAGGCAACGTCGTTCCCACCGGATCGATGACGAGATCAACACCGGTGCCATGGGTGTACTGTCTGACACTGTCCACGATGTTATCCTTTGTACGATCCACAACATAATCGGCACCAAGTTCACGCAACCTAACTCGTCGCTGCGTTCCGCTTACCACGGCGATGACCGTTGCGCCTGCTTGTGAGGCAAGCTGAACGGCCGCGAGCCCCACGCCACCCGCTGCGGCCTGAATAAGAACGGTTTCTCCCTGCCGGAGCATGCCTCGCGTGAAAAGGCAATGATGCGCGGTTCCAAATGAAATCGGCAATGCCGCCGCTTCTGCCATTCCCACCCCATCGGGTATAAGCCAGGTGCGTTCCGCGGGCACAGCCCAACGTTCCGCATGCGATCCCTGCATGTGAAAAGCAGCGACTCTGTCCCCAACCGTACGGCTTCGGACTTTCGATCCGACGGCAACAACTGTGCCCGCGGCCGCGTAGCCAACGATCCATGAAGGAAGCGGCGGCGGCGTTGAACGGCGGTTGATCAGATCGCCACCCTCAATCGAGATAGCCTCGACAGAAATCAGAATGTCGTCGGACCCTGTGACCGGCTCCGGGACATCGACATATTTCAGGACGCCGGGAGCACCTTCCACGTCATAGACCGCTGCTTTCATAAATTTTCCTCTGTCTTATCTTTTGACTGGCGGAAAGCCCCGTCACGCGCAGGGCAGCCTGGCAATCACCTTAATCTCAAACTGGAATCCGTAAAGCCACGTCACGCCGATCCCGGTCAACGTAGGGTAAGGCGCTTCCCCCCAATATTCTGGCAGGATACTCCAGATAGCGTCGAGATTTGACTCGGGGTCGACAACAAAGAGGGTCACGTCAACCACGTCACCGAACGTGCAGCCCGCAGCCGCGAGAACAGCATTGAGATTATTGAATGCCAGCCTGACCTGCGCTTTTAGTTCGGGCTCAGGCGAACCATCCTCGCGGCTACCAACCTGCCCGGAAACGAACAAGAAACCATTGGATTTGATGGCCGGTGAATAGCGATTGCGCTCATAGAGCGCCTGCCGACCGAGGGGAAAAACGGCTTCGCGTGCTGTCATGTTTGTACCTCTGCAATGGGGCAAAATCAGCCCGGTGAACGTAAAGACACTTTACAGGTGCGGGATCGGGCGGATAAACAAGCGACTTTGTCCATCATTGTTTGTAAAATCCAAACAATCGGTGAAAAGGGGGATAAGGAATGGATCGTTTCGATGCGATGCGCGCCTTTGCTCGCGTGGTGGAAGCAGGGAGCTTCACAAAGGCTGCCCAAACGCTTCATATGAGTAAAACCACGGTGACGCAGCTCATTCAGCAGCTGGAAGCGCGCCTGCGCGTCAAGTTGCTCCATCGCACCACCCGCAGGCTCGGCGTGACTGCCGATGGCGCGGTCTACTACGAGCGCGTCATCCGCCTGCTGGCGGACATGGAGGATGCTGAAAACAGCCTGTCCAGTGCGGCGATGACGCCCAGGGGACGGCTACGGGTGGATGTGCCCAGTCCGCTGGCCCGCCTCGTCCTGGTACCGGCGCTACCGGCTTTCCACGCGCGCTACCCTGACATCCAGTTCGACATGGGCGTCAGCGACCGGGTGGTGGACCTGATCGGCGACAACGTGGATTGCGTCCTGCGCGGTGGCGACATCAACGACCAGTCCCTGATCGCGCGCCATGTCGGCGATTTGCAAATCGGCGTCTACGCCGCCCCTGGCTATGTGGAACGCCTTGGCGCCCCTGCGCACCCGCGAGAGCTGGAAAACACCGACCATCGCATAGTGGGATTCTTGTCCTCACGCACCGGTAAGATTGAGCCTCTGGTCCTGCGCAGTGGGAGTGAACATATTGAAATCACAGGCCGCTATGTACTTGCCGTGGATGATGGCAATGCTTACCTCGAAGCGGGGCTCGCTGGCTTAGGCGTGATTGCGCTGCCAACCTATATGGCGGCAAAACATCGGGCCAGTGGCGCTTTAATTCCGTTATTTGAACAATGGCGTATCAGTCCAATGCCATTGTACCTGGCGTTTCCGCCAAACCGCCATGTCAACGCCAAACTGCGTGTTTTTATTGATTGGATCGTTGAATTGATGCAGCAGCATGTTCCCAATTCCAATAATAAGTAACGCCATCCCGGTCAGAGGATCCCTGTTTAAGAAGCCCGGCAGCCATCGCGCAGCCGGGATCACCCCCTGCGGTGCCAGCGCAGCGCGTCGACCACCAGCGTAAACGCCGCCGGAAGATGCTGTCGGCTCGGGTAGTAAAGATAGTATCCCGGGAAATGAGGGCACCAGTCGGCAAGTAGCGGTACCAGTTCCCCCGTAGCGATATATTTCGCCGCTAAGTCGTGAGGAACATAGGCAATCCCTGCTCCGTCCAGCGCGGCCTGAATCATCAGAAAGGTATTGTTGAAAACGGTTTGCCCGTCAACGCGAACGGTGGTCTTTTGACTTCCCTTTTCAAACTCCCAGGCGTAAAGCGCGCCGTGGGTGGGCAAACGCAAATTAACGCAGTTATGCGCCATCAGATCCTCAGGACGTCTTACTGCCGCCCTGCCGGCAAGATAAGCGGGGGCGGCAACCACCGCCATCTGCACATCGGGCGTGATGCGCACCGCAATCATGTCCTTATCCACCTGATCGCCCATCCGTACGCCGGCATCAAAACGCTGGGCGGCAATGTCGGTCAGCTCGTATCCGACGCTGAACTCAATATGAATATCCGGGTATTGCGTTAATAAAGGCCGCAGACGGGGCCACAGCACGGTGACGATGGCATGATCGTTGGCGGTAATGCGTACCGTTCCGGCGGGTTTATCTCGTGAAGCGCGCAGAGAAGCCAGTTCAGCTTCGATTTCATTCAGCCGCGGCGCCAGAACGGCCAGCAGACGGTTCCCGGCATCGGTTGGCGAGACGCTGCGCGTGGTGCGGATTAACAGCCTTATCCCGAGACGCGCTTCCAGAGCCAGCAGCGTATGGCTCAGCGCTGACCGGGAAACACCCAGAATCGCGGCCGCCCGGGTAAAGCTGCGCTCGTGAGCCACCGTGGCAAAAGCCTGCAGGTCGTTGAGTTTTTCTTTGCTCATTATTGGTGAATTTTGTGCACTAGTGTATTCACATTTGCGCATCTTATCATTTAATCAAACCTTCTCTACACTTTGTTCAACGAGTCGTAAGGGGCCGCTTAAAAGCCCGAAACTGAAATGTGGAGACATCATGAACCAACAATTTGACGGTAACGGTATCTTCCCTAAGGGGGAGAAAAACGATGCCTATGCGCAGTATTTTCAGGGTACCAGCTACCTGAATATGCTCTCCACGGAAGGGGTCAATATCGGTAACGTGGTCTTCGAGCCCGGCTGCCGTAACCACTGGCATATCCACCATAAAGGCGGGCAAATTTTACTGGTGACCGGCGGTCGCGGCTGGTATCAGGAGTGGAATCAACCGGCGCGCGAGCTTACCGCTGGGGACGTCGTGAATATTCCCGCCGGCGTCAAGCACTGGCACGGCGCGGCCGCCGATAGCTGGTTTGCCCATATCGCCGTTGCCGTCCCTGCCGAAGGTGCGTCTAACGAATGGCTGGAGCCGGTCGCCGACGACGCCTATCGTCAACTGCCTTAAACATCGAAACAGCAGGGCTCGCCAGTTAATGCGCCCTGCTCTCATTCGGCGGTATGCGAAAATGCATCTTCGACTAATTGCCCGAGCCCCGGGGAAAACCGCTCATCGCCAGCAGCGCGCTTTGCAGCGAGGCGCTAAACATCTCCCCGTGAGACAGTCCGGGGTAGGGCCACCAGTTGACCGCCACGCCATTTTTCTTGAGCAGGGAAACCGTCTGCAGAACGTTGCTCCGGATCTCTTCTGCCCCTGCGAAAGAGGCCCGCTGGGTCGCAACCGCCCCCTCCATCAGGTACAGGGACTTCCGGTTAAACGCATCCGCCTTCGCCGCGGCCATTTTTGCTAACAGCGAGGCGTTGCCCCGTCCCAGAGAGGGACTGGCAGAAAAATAGATTTGGAAGCGGGATGACGCCAGCCAGGCGTCAATGATGAATAATCCGCCATAGGAGTGCCCCCAGATAGCCCGCTGCTGAGGGTTGATAGCGATCCCGCGCTCAACTTTTGCCACGATGGTATTTTCTAATAGCCGGCGAAATGCCTCGCTGCCGCCGCTCTTCCGTCGGTCCCATCCGGCGTCGGCAGGATTCTCCTCTACTTTCGGCCGGTAGTCATAGGCTCGGGCGGGCTGATCGAAGGGCAAATTCGTTTGATAGCCGATGGCCACAATAACGGGCGGCGTTTTTTGCGTAAACGTCTCAAGCAGCGAGTCGGACAACCGGTCCATCACCGCGTTGCCGTCCAGGGCGTACAGAATCGGATACCCCTGCGCGGGCGGCGCCGCGTTCGGTATCGCCGTCCAGACCTTATAATGCCGTTCGCCATCAAGGGAATCGAAATAAGCAACGTTGAAGTGATAATACGCGGAGCCGCGGTCGGCGATATTCGGCCCCAGCGGGCGCATATCCGGCCTGGCGTAAGCGTTAATGCCATAAAGCGTGGAGACCAGCGCGGCGATAAAAATCCGCCCTTTCGGCGGAGAAGCAAAACAAAACTTGCGAAGCGACATCGGTTGATTGTTTCCAGCACACCCTCGGTAGTGATAATGATTGCTAATATCAATTTCAATTGCAAGTAACGAGGTTATCCCGGGAGCCGCGCGTTGCGCCTGCCCGGGGAACCCATCATCACATCACGGGTAGCCCGGCTCGCGCAGCGCTTAGCCGGGCTACCGGGAATGCCGCGTTATGCTCAATATCAGGCCGTACGCCATCTCCGGGTCAACGGCTTCTCGACTTCCACAATCAGGAACATCACAAAACCGATAATAAAGGTGATAACCCAGTAGCGGAACGGCAGCGCTTCGGTACCAAACAGCATCTGCATAAACGGCGCGTAGATAATCAGCAGCTGCAGCACCAGCAGCACCCCGCTGACAATCCAGATCCCCCGGTTCGCCAGCAGCCCTTTACTCAGCGAGAAGCCGTCCGCCACCCGGCAGTTGAGCATATAGAACCACTGGGCGGTGACCAGCGTCTGCAGCAGCACCGTGCGGATAAACTCAGGCGAATAGCCGCGCGGCTGTAGCCAGGCTTCAAGCACAAAGGCGCTGACGGCAATCATCGAACCGACAAAAATCACCCGCCAGATAGCAAAGCCGTCCATTACGTGCAGTTTGGGATCGCGCGGCGGACGCCGCATGATGTTCTTCTCGCCCGCTTCGAACGCCAGGCCGAACGACAGCGTGGCGGAGGTCGCCATGTTCATCCACAGGATCAGCACCGGCGTCAGCGGAATTAAATTCCCCGCCAGCAGCGCAATAATGATCAACAGCCCCTGCGCCAGGTTGGTCGGCATAATGAAGAGAATGGTTTTCTTCAGGTTGTCGTATACCCGACGCCCTTCCCTGACGGCGCTGGCGATGGTGGCGAAATTATCGTCGGTCAGCACCATATCCGCGGCCTCTTTGGTCACTTCGGTGCCCTTAATCCCCATCGCGATACCGACATCGGCCTGCTTCAGCGCCGGGGCGTCGTTCACGCCGTCGCCGGTCATCCCGACCACCTCTTTCCTGCTTTGCAGCGCCTGCACCAGGCGGAATTTATCTTCCGGGCTGGTACGCGCGAAAATATCGAATTTCTGCGCCGCTTCGCTGAGCTGAATATCGTCCATCACCTCCAGTTCTCTGCCGGTGATGGCGTTTTCCGCATTGCCGATCCCCAGCATCTTGCCGATGCTCATCGCGGTTTGCGGGTGGTCGCCGGTGATCATCTTCACGCGGATCCCGGCCTGCAGGCAGTCGCCGATCGCCGTAATCGCCTCCGGTCGCGGCGGATCCATCATCCCGGCAACCCCCAGCAGAATGACGCCCTGCTGCAAATCCTCATGGCTAAGCTCCGTTTGCCCGTCGGCTGCCGGTTTCCACGCCGCCGCCACCATCCGCAGCCCTTCCCGCGCGTACTCTTCGATTTTCGCTTCCCAGTAAGGCTGATCGAGCGGCGCCAGGCCATGGTCGGTTTGCTGATGCTGACACAGACGGAACAGGACATCGGGCGCGCCGGTAATCAAAATCATCTCTTCATCGCCGATGCGGTACAGCGTCGACATATATTTATACTGTGAATCAAAGGGGATTTTGCTGCGCAGCTCGGTGTTGACCGTCGGGAGCGGGACTTTCGCCGCCAGCACCTTCAGCGCCCCTTCGGTCGGGCCGCCGGTAATTTTCCACAGCCCGCTTTCGTCTTTGATAAGCTGACTGTCGTTACACAGATCGATGGTGCGCAGATAGCGTTCCAGCAGCGTGCCGGGGACAACGGTTATTGGATCGGGCTCATCGATCGGATGAATATTCCCTACCGGTTCGTAGCTGTCGCCCTCTACGCGATAAACGTTATCAGCGGTAATAACGGCCTTCACCGTCATCTCGTTCATGGTCAGCGTTCCGGTTTTATCCGAGCAGATCACCGTCATCGCCCCAAGGGTTTCCACTGTGGGCAGCTTGCGGATAATCGCCTTCTGACGGGCCATGGTTTGCACGCCGAGCGAGAGGATTATCGAGATAATCGCCGGTAAACCTTCCGGCACCGACGCCACCGCGAGGCTAATCAACGACAGCATCAGCTCAGAAACCGGCATATCGCGGAACAGCAGGCTGAAGACAAACAGCGCGGCCATCATTACCAGAATGATGATAAAAATGGCTTTGCCGAGCTTATCCATTTGCACCAGCAGCGGCGTACGGTGTTTTTCGATATCCGACATCATCTGGTTAATATGGCCCAGCTCGGTATCGCCGCCGGTGGCGACCACCAGGCCTTTTCCGCCGCCCGAACTCACCGTGGTGCCGGAAAACAGCAGATTGGTACGATCGCCTAGCGGCAGTTCGCCGCTGAGCGCCTCGGTGCTTTTCTCTACCACCGTCGATTCGCCGGTCAGAATCGCCTCTTCCACCCGCAGGTTATGCGCTTCGATCACCCGCAGGTCGGCGGGAATGCGATCGCCTGCGCGGATGACGACGATATCGCCGGGGACCAGAGCGGTTGTCGGGATCGTTTCATGGTTGCCCTGACGAATAACCACCGCCTCGCTGGAAAGCATGTTGCGAATGCTCTGAAGCGATTTTTCCGCATTGCTCTCCTGGATATGGCCGATCAGGGCGTTAATCACCGCCACGCCGAGGATCACCAGGGTATCCACCCAGTGCCCCATGACCGCCGTCAGCAGCGCCGCCGCCAGCAGCACATAGATCAGCACATCGTTAAAATGCGCCAGAAAGCGCAGCCACGCCGGCTTTCCCGCCTTTTGCGGCAGCGCATTTTCGCCATACTGCTGCAAACGCGTCGCCGCCTCGGCGCCGCTGATGCCCTCCGGGGTGCTGTTGGTGCTGGTCAGGGTTTCTTCTACGGAGAGCTGATAGAACGGGCCGCCCGGTTTTTCTTTATTCATAGTTATCTCCTCACTCCTGTAACGGAAATCAGGACAGCCTCAGGCCGCCCTTAACGCACCACAAAAACCGGAACATGGGCATAGCGAACGATTCCTGCCGCCTCCGACCCCAGCAGATGCGTCTGAATATTCGGGTTGCGCGAACCGATGATCACCACATCCGCTTTCAGTTCATCGGCCAGTTTGGTCACTTCATCGCGAATGTTGCCGCTGCGAATGTGAATCTGAATATCCTTTTCCGTCAGCGCGAGTTTCTTGATCAGCTCTGCCAGCTTTTCCTTAGCAGTATTAATCAGATAGTCTTCCATTTTTCGTGCATCGGAAATAAAACCGCGCGTCAGCACCGGAGAAAAAGAGGGAATGACGTGTACCAGATGAATCTGTCCCGAAGAGCTTTGCGCAAGGAATTGGGCGTGGGACAAGGCCTTGTCCGCCAGACCGATTTCAAACACATCAACCGGCACGAGGATATTTTTATACATAGAGACAATCCTTTTATTACCTATAAAAAAAGGTGGTGAAAACAGCCCGGGCAATGGCGCTGAGGAAAAGATCTCAAGAACAAAATCTGCAAGACGTGTAGGTATAATTAAACGTAGCACACCACGATAAACATTATTAAGTTGCCAATTAATATATTGAAAAATATCACAGAGTCAGGCGCAGCCAGACAATTCGACTACAAACCCGGTAAAATCGTCGACATCGCCATAATTTTTGCTCTTTTTAACATTTCCGTTTTACTACGACTATCCTCATTATCAGTGGCTTGCTCGTTTTCTGGCGCCCCACAATAATTATTAAGATAAGAATTTACTTAGCCAGCTATTTAAGCTAAAGGAGGAACGATGTTCGGTTACAGTCTGTTTCGCCTGAGCCTGTTTATTGCCCTGGCAATAATCGCCTGTACGGCTACCGGGTTAATTACCTATTTCGTTGTCTCGGCGCTCGCTGAATAAAACCAGCGATTGTGAACAATATGTAAAACATGGCCTTTAACTCCGAGGGGAATACAGTGAACCGTTATTTTTCTCTCATTCCGCTTGTTATTTTAATAACAACGGCTTGCGATCGGAAAGCACCTCAAATTACCCCGCTACCGCGGATGGTTAAAGTCGCCGAGGTGGTGGCTATCGGTGATGCGCAGCAGCGCGTATTTCCCGCCCGCATTGAGTCCGGGGACTCCACCGATTTATCTTTCAAACGCGGCGGGCAGATTGAATCGCTTGATGTGCGTCAGGGAGCCGCTATTACTCAGGGGCAGCCCCTTGCCAGGCTCAACGCCCGGGAAGCGCAGCAGCGCGTGAATGAACGGCAAACCGCTGCCACCCTCGCCCAGCGGCAGTTCGATCGCTTCCAGACGCTGGCCGGGCGTCAGGCGATTTCAAAGGCGGAAATGGATATCCAGCGGGCCAACCGCGACGCCGCTAACGCCGCGCTGAAAATCGCCCGCGAAGAGCTGTCGCAAATGACGTTGACCGCCCCGTTCAGCGGCGTTGCCGCTTACGTCCCGGTACGTAACCATCAGGTGGTTGCCGCCGGGCAGCCAATTGTGACTCTGACGCGAAACGATCTGCTCGACGTGGTGTTTAGCGTTCCGGAAAATCTCTTTACCGCGCTCGATATTCGCAACGCGCAGTATCGTCCTGTCGTCAAAATTAACGCCATGCCGGACCGCCAGTTTACCGCTGAATATAAAGAGCACACCGGCAGCAGCGACAGCAGCACGCTCACCTGGCAAATCATACTGACTATGCCGAGGCCGGCCGACTTTCCCTCGGTGGGCGGCGTAAGCGGAACGGTGACGGTCAATCTGGCAAACCTGCCCGCCAGCGCCGGACAAAACGCGGTGGTGGTGCCGGTTGAAGCGGTGTTTAACCCGGATAATCGCCCGCGCAATGAGCCCCACGTCTGGGTGGTACAGGGAAGCGGCGACCAGCTCAAGCTGGAAGAGAGAAAAGTCGGCGTGGGCCCGGTGACCTCTCAGGGCGTGGTGATTACCGAAGGGCTCAGCGTCGGCGAGCGCGTAGTGGCGGCAGGCGTCAGCGAATTACATGCGCAACAGCCGGTTCGTATCTGGACGCGTGAACGAGGTTTGTAATGGATATTTCCCGCCAGTTTATTAACAACCCGGTCCGCGTCTGGCTGACCATTTTACTGATGGGCATCGGCGGGATCTTCGCTCTGCTGAATATTGGCCGCCTGGAAGATCCGGCGTTTACCATCAAAACCGCGGTGGTGGTCACCCACTATCCCGGCGCGTCGGCGCAGCAGGTGGAAGAAGAAGTCACCCTGCCGCTGGAAAACGCGCTGCAGCAGCTGCCGTATCTCGACAACGTCAGCTCAATTTCCTCCAACGGCCTGTCGCAAATTACCGTCAATATCGCCTCGCGCTACCACTCCCGCGAGCTGCCGCAAATCTGGGATGAACTGCGCCGCCGGGTGGGCGATGCCGCCCGCCAGTTCCCTCCCGGCGTCGCCGCTCCGTTTGTGAACGACGATTTTGGCGATGTCTTTGGCTTCTTCTTTGCCCTCTCCGGCGAGAGCTTTACCAACCCTGAGCTGGTTCGCTATGCCGAGCAGCTGCGTCGCGAACTGGTGCTGGTCCCCGGCGTCGGCAAAGTCGCCATCGGCGGGGCGATCCCCCAGCAGATCAACATCGATATCTCGCTGGCGAAAATGGCCGCCCGCGGAATCACGCTCAACCAACTGGCGGCGATACTGAGCAGGTTGAACGTGGTGTCTAACGCCGGTGAGATTAAATCCGGCAGCGAATCGATCCGCCTGCATCCCACGGGCGAGTTTGCCAACCTCGACGAGCTTGGCGACCTGTTAATCAGCCCGCACGGCTCGGCAACGGCGACGCGGCTGCGCGATATTGCCACCCTCTCGCGCGGGCTGAGCGAATCGCCTTCCAGCATTTACCACGCCAACGGCCGACAGGCGGTCACTATGGGGGTGTCGTTTATACCCGGGGTTAACGTGATTGACGTTGGCCGCGCGCTGGAAAGCAAGCTGGAGCAGATGTCGGCGGAAAAACCGGCCGGGATCAACATTGACCTGTTCTACGATCAGGCGGCGGAAGTCGCCCATTCGGTCAACGGCTTTATCACCAACTTCCTGATGGCGCTGGCGATTGTGGTTGGCGTGCTGCTGATCTTTATGGGCGTACGCAGCGGCATTATTATCGCCCTGTCGCTGGCGCTCAACGTGCTCGGTACGCTGCTGATCATGTACCTGTGGGGTATCGAGCTGCAGCGTATCTCGCTGGGGGCGTTGATTATCGCCCTGAGCATGCTGGTCGATAACGCTATCGTCATCGTCGAAGGCGTGCTGATCGCCCGCCAGCAGGGGTCAACGCTGCTCATGGCGATTAACTACGTGATCCGCCGTTCGGCGCTGCCGCTGCTGGGGGCCACGGTGATTGCCATTCTCGCCTTTGCGCCGATTGGCCTGTCGCAGGACTCAACCGGGGAATACTGTAAATCGCTGTTCCAGGTGCTGCTGATTTCGCTCATGCTGAGCTGGTTCTCGGCGCTGACCATTACCCCGGTGCTGATTAAATGGTGGCTGTTTAAAAATCAATCGCAGCCGGTGGCGCAGGCCGACGCCAATCCGTACGGCGGGCGCTTTTACCGTCTGTACCAGCAGGCTCTGCGTGCTCTTCTGCTGCGCAAAACCATTACGCTGACCGTCATGGCGGCGCTGCTGGCCGCCGCTATCTGGGGATTCGGCTCGGTGCGGCAAAACTTTTTCCCCTCGTCAAACACGCCCATTTTCTTTGTCGATCTCTGGCTACCCTACGGTACCGATATCGCGACCACCGAAAAGATGACCAGCGATATTGAGACCACCATTAACGGCCAGCCGGGCGTGGTCACCACCGTGGCCACCGTAGGTCAGGGCAGCATGCGGTTTATCCTCACCTACAGCGGGCAACGGCAGTACAGCAACTATGCGCAGATCATGGTGCGCATGGACGACCAGCGCAGCATTGCCGCCCTGACGCAGCATGTGGATCGCTATATTGCGCGCAACTACCCGCAGGTGAACGCCAGCACGAAGCGCGTGATGTTCGGTCCCTCCGGCGACAGCGCCATCGAGGTGCGGATTAAAGGTCCGGACCCCGACCGTCTGCGCCTGCTCGCCAGCCAGGTTGGCGATATCCTCTCCGCAGACCCGGCCACCGACGGCGTTCGCAACGACTGGCAAAACCGTAGCAAAGTTATTCGTCCGCAGTACTCCCCCGCGCTTGGGCGCGAGTTAGGCGTTGATAAACAGGATATTGATAACGCCCTGGAGATGAACTTCTCCGGCAGCCGCGTTGGATTGTACCGTGAGGGGGCCGACCTGCTGCCGACGATCGTCCGCCCGCCAGCCGCCGAGCGCCAGGACGCGAATCACCTGAATAACGTGCTGGTCTGGAGCCAGAGCCGCCAGCAGTATATTCCGCTCAGTAACGTGGTCAGCGGCTTTCACCTAGAATGGGAAGATCCGCTGATTCTGCGCCGCGATCGCAGCCGGGTGCTGACGGTACAGACCGATCCCGACCCGCTCAGCCACCAGACGTCGGGGGATATCCTGTCCCGCGTGAAGCCGCAGATTGATGCGCTCGCTCTGCCGCACGGTTACAGCATTGAGTGGGGTGGCGATGCGGAGAACTCCAGCGAGGCGCAGCAGGGGCTGTTTACTACCCTGCCGCTGGGTTACCTGGTGATGTTTGTCATCACCGTCCTGATGTTCAGTTCGCTGAAAAATGCGATCGCCATCTGGCTGACCGTGCCGCTGGCGCTGATTGGCGTAACGCCGGGCTTTTTAATCACCGGGATCCCTTTTGGGTTTATGGCGTTAATCGGTCTGCTGAGCCTGAGCGGAATGCTGATCCGTAACGGCATCGTGCTGGTAGAAGAGATTGAACAGCAGAAACAGGAAAAAGCGCAGCAGGAGGCGATTATTGATGCCGCCACTTCGCGTCTGCGCCCTATCCTGCTGACGGCGTTCACCACCGTGCTCGGCCTGGCGCCTTTATTACTCGACGTTTTCTTCCAGAGCATGGCGGTCGTTATCATGTTTGGTCTGGGTTTTGCTACTATTCTGACGCTGCTGGTTCTGCCGGTAATCTACGCCTGTTTCCATAATCAGAATATGAAGCGACAACCATGAACAGTACCGGATTAAATATTATTAAAACGCTGGGATGCATGACGGCGGTGACCTTCTTCACCATTTACAACACCTGGGATAGCTATGATTATGACTATCACTGGATCCTCGGGTTTTTGACGTTTATTTCCACTATCGCCACGCCGCTGTTTTTTGTGGTGGCGGGATATCTGGATTCACAGTCTCGCCACGACTCACAATGGCAGTTGGGCAAAATCAAAAGCGTGGTGATCGTCTTTCTGTTCTGGATGACGGTGTACTATCTCTGGGAGCCCTACCAGCGCGGCTATCTTATCCAGCCGTGGTTTGTGTTTGCGTTTATCGTCATTTATACCTTTCACCCGGTTATCGAGTGGCTCAGCCAACGACGCACAGCGTTCTTTGCCGCGGTGTTCACGCTGCTGCTGCTCTCGTATGGTTACGATCTTTTGTCCGCGCTGTACCCGGATGTTCATGCGCTGAGCCTGGCGCCGCAGTACCGCCTGTGGACCTGGCTGCTGTTTTATCTGACCGGTCAGCTGTTCAGCGACCCGCTGGTCGCCGACTGGCTCAGGCGAGAAAAAGTGGTCAAAGGCGCGATGATCGCCATTCCGTTTATTTATCTTTTTACCTGGTTTTACGAGCGGCATTTCTTTTTCGCCCTGTTTAAGGCCGACAGAAATGCGTTCATTCTGACCGGTTCACAAATCTATATTCTGGTGGTTGCGCTGGTTATTGCCGCCAACGGCGTGCGGTTTCGCAAAAACAGCGAGTTTAAAGAGACCCTTCTCGCCACCATTAGCAAAACGATGACCGGCGTCTATATTCTCCACTACTCCGTTTTTCACCTGCTCACCGCGTTTATCCCGATTAACTCGCTGGGGACAAAATTAATGCTGATTGTCCTTACGTTTATCACTTCGGTACTGATTTCGATGCTCGCGCTGTCCAATTCGGTGGTCAAAAAAGTGATTACGATTTGACGCTCGCCGGTTCAGGTCATGGCCGCCTGCGCATTTAAAAGCCGTAGCGCAGCCAGGCAAACAGTACGTTGCCGTTATTATAGGTGCCGGGAATATAGGTGAACTGCACGCTCAGACGGCGGTAGCTGGCGGAGAAGAGCGGCAAAATAATCGGCAGAGGTACGTAGTTGGCAAAGTCATCGCGGGCGGTGATCCCGGCGGTGACGCCAAGACCCAAGCGAAAGTCACGACGGCTATCAAGATACCAGCCCTTCTCCCAACCGTAGCCGACAATCGGCTGCCACTCGTTGTGCGAATCTTTGAACATCATGGCGTAGAGCGAACTCCAGTTGCCCTCCGCGTTATATCTGGAAACGCCGAAACCTCCGCCCCACGGCATTTCATTATAGTTATCCGTTTTCTCTTTATCGTACATAAAGCGGTTGTGCCAGCTGAGAAACGGCAGATATAAATCGTAGTTTTGCGGCTCATTCCAGGTCTGCGAGACGTCGTTTTTCAACCAGCTCCACCAGCCGCTGATGCGCTGCTCGCCATAGACCTTCGTTTCAGCCTGTACCGACAAGGCGAAAATAAACGCTATTCCCCACGCTAGCCGCAGACAACGTCGCATCGTTTTATCCTTAAAGAAAGTCGCCCGGTGTTCATTCAGTTTGGGAACAAAAAACGGGCTTTGCAAATATCAACCAACAAATTTTCTGCACCGTCCCGGGCTAATTGCAAGTCCAGTTAAACGCCCGTTTCAGGACAGAGAGCGCCGCCGCGGTGATTTCATTTCCTTGCCGCTGGGATTATGATGGCGCTAATTATCCTTTCTGCCCGCAGTGATTGAGAAATAGATGGACTTCATCAGCATTATTATGTCGGCGGGGAAAACCTCCGTCGATGTGGCGCTTTATACGCTGTTGCCAATCATGGTCGTCATGCTCATCGTGATGAAATATCTGGAGGTCCGCGGGGTACTGGACGCCATCGTTCGCTGGCTCGCCCCGCTGCTTAAGCCGTTCGGCTTAACCGGGATGAGCGCTTTTGCCCTGATTCAGATGAATTTTGTCAGCTTCGCCGCCCCGCTGGCGACCCTCGCGATTATGGATAAACGCGGCGCTTCGGACCGGCATATGGCCGCCACGCTGGCGATGCTTTTCGCCATGGGTCAAGGCAACGTTTTCTACCCGTTAACGCCCTTCGGCCTGCACTGGCTGGCCTCAATCATCATTTCGATTGTCGGCGGGCTGTGCGCCGCCGCGGTCACCTGGCATATCGCCGGCCGCAGGCTATCGATGGTTGAAAACGTGCGGGCCGACGCGCTGCCTGAGGCGGAGCAAAATAGCCAGGGGATTATCGCCGTTATCAACAGCGCCGGTGCCGACGCCATCCGCCTGGCCCTCGGCGCGGTGCCCATGCTGATCCTGTCGCTGGCCATCGTCGGATTTATGCAGGCGGCAGGCCTGATTGAGATGCTCCAGCGCCTGCTGCTGCCGCTGCTGCTATGGCTGAATATTCCGGTTAACTTCGTGCTGCCGGCGCTGGTCAAATGCGTTGCCGGCGGTACGGCCTATTTCGGCGTGGTCTCCGAGCTCGTCCAGCAGGGTAAAGCGACCGTAAGCCAGATCAACGCCTCGGCGGGCCTGCTAGTGCAAACGTTCGATCTTCCCGGCATCGGCATCTTTCTGGGCGTCAGCTCGCGCTTCGTACGCCTGTTCCGCTTCGCCGCGATTGGCGCTATCGCCGGGATCGCCATCCGCACCGTGATGCACCTCACGCTATTCTGAGGCCGCCTCCTGCGAACGGAGACAGGCAGCGATATCCGCCTGCTCGCTACAGGCGATATGATGGTTAATGCGCGCCATCATCCACGGGAAAAACGGGTTGGACGTGACGCGCATCAGCGTATCCAGCCCGACGCTCAGGGTTGAGGTTTCCCCGCGTAACGAGATCGTGCCGATGCTGATCCCGTAGCGATTTTTCTCCGCCGGTTCGCGGCCATAGAGCGAGTCGGTCAGCGGGAACGGCACCGCCACGTGCGATAGCGAATACATATCCTGCGGCCAGGCGATATGCAGCGGCGTCACGGTTTCGCTTCGCGTCCCGGCAAGCGTGGTGCGGGCCACCGTCTCGTAGGTGTCGGGCGCGGCGTTGGTAATCACCGTGGTGCCGTAGGGCCGAGGCGCCGGCGGCAATAACGTATTGACCGCCGAATAGAGCGAGGGACGAAATAGCGCGCGCAAATTCGCCGCCTGGTTAATATCGAAAATCACCAGTTCGCTACCGTTATCCGGCAGATAACGATAGAGCGAATCCACCACCGCCCGGGTGCTCACCGTTGAATCCATCACCGACTGAAAAGTTAACACCGGCGCCAGTTCAGAAAGCCGCTGACGCTGCGCTTCCTGCACGATTTGCTGCTGCAGCGCCTGCGACAACAGCCATGACTGCCTTGCCGCCTTCACCGGGAACGAATTGTATTTATAGGGATTAAACTCCGGGACGACGTTCAGCCACGCCGCGCGAGCGAAAGCCGGAAATACAGAAGGTAAACCGGCCAGCCCGGCAAAACGCGCAAACGCGGTAACGCCAATCATCGGCGACAGCAGGATGACCTGCTGCGGCCGGCGCAGCGATTTATCCTCAAGGCTATCGAGGGCGTACTTCAGCGCCAGCGCCCCGCCGTTGGAGTAGCCAACCACGTGCAGAGGTGCGTCATCCCCCGCCAACCGCGTCGCTTCGCGCACCGCAAGCCGGGTTGTCGCTATCCACTCTTCGCGGTCCACCGCGGTGAGCGCGCCGGGGGCGGTACCGTGTCCAGGCAGCCGCGGCGCGACGGCAACAAATCCCAGCTGCTGATAGCGCTGCGCCAGATAATGTACGCTATAGGGCGAATCCGTCAGGCCGTGCAGCAGCACCGCCGCGCCGCGCGGTTTGCCCTGCGGCAGCAGAATAAAGGAGCGGTTCCAGTCGGGATGAAACTTATCCGGATAGACCAGACTTTGCGCGTAAAAGCGGTTAATGGCCGTTTTTTCATCGTCGCTCAGCGTGTCGGTAATGCTGCTTTTCATATCGCGGAAAATCGCCGCTTCCCGCGTCTGGTATTCGGCAAAAGTGGCGCGGTCAATCTCGCTGGAGCTCATTTCATTCGCCGTCCAGGTATGCCAGCGGTGCAGCGCCGGACCGCGCTGCGATTCGTAAATACGGCCAATAAAAAAGACGATCACGACCACCAGCAGCCCAATGATGGCTTTTTTCGCCACCGAGACTAATCTTAATCCCGACTTATTCAGCAGCCGGGTAAAACGCATCATTGCCATATTTCTGTCCGAATTATCTCTTTAGCTGCCAGGGTGGGCTATTATGCAGAAGGAATCCGATCCTGCGATTCACTTATTAAACATAGACTAAACCAACCGCCTGTTCTTATTGTCAGATGAGGAGCAAACATGAATTATCGCCGGAGTGTAACAGGTCAGGAATAAACAAATGGAATGGTGGATTAAGAAACTACGCGAGGCCTCGACGTCTACACATACCCACGCGGTTCTGCAAAGCGGCCAGCTAACCATCATTGCGGAACTCACTTCCTGCGGCCGGCGTCTACAGGAGGGCGATAAGCTGACGCCGTTGGCTAACGCCCTGTACTGCATTAACGACAATAAGTCGATCACCCTAAAAGTGCTCAACGCCACGCATTTCAGCGCTGAACGCTGGGGCGCCATCGCGAATATCACCGCGCATTAATCGACATCCCCCAGCATCAACTGGTTCTAATCTCAGTACTTTCTCAACTAAGCGGGTTAAATTGTCCTGCGCCTTTTTCAGTCTGTGACATACTAAGCAAAACGTCAGCAGAGCAGAAACAAGGAGTACGTCATGAATCAGAAAGCCGCCAGGCTGACCCCAGAACAGGCGCTTACGCAGCTCGAAGCGCTCTATGAAAAATCGGTCAATGCGCTGCGTAAAGCCCTCGGCGATTATATTCACCATAATATCCTCCCCGAGAATAGCGCCCGTGCGGAAGGACTGTTCGTTTACCCGCAGCTGTCGGTATCGTGGGACGGCGCGGAACATAAAGCGTTAAAAACCCGGGCCTGGGGTCGCTTCACCCATAGCGGTTGCTATACCACCACCATCACCAACCCTAAACTGTTTCGCGCCTATCTGCTGGAGCAGCTCACCATGCTGTATCAGGATTACGATGCCGCGATTACCGTCGGGCTGTCGCAGCATGAGATCCCCTATCCGTACGTTATTGATGGCTCTGAACTCACGCTCGATCGCTCAATGAGCGCCGGCCTGACGCGTTTTTTCCCCACCACCGAGCTGTCGCAAATTGGCGATGAAACCGCCGATGGCCTGTTTCATTCGACGGAATACTATCCACTTTCCCACTTCGACGCCCGCCGCGTCGATTTCTCGCTGGCGCGCCTGCGCCACTATACCGGCACGCCGGTTGACCATTTCCAGCCGTATATGCTGTTTACCAACTACACCCGCTACGTCGATGAGTTCGTGCGCTGGGGCTGTAGCCAAATTCTCGATCCCGAGAGTCCCTATATCGCCCTCTCCTGCGCGGGCGGGATCTGGATAACGGCGGACACGGAGGCACCGGAGGAAGCGATTTCCGATCTGGCGTGGAAAAAGCACCAGATGCCCGCCTGGCACCTGATAACCAAAGACGGACAGGGGATCACGCTGATTAATATTGGCGTCGGCCCGGCAAATGCCAAAAATATCTGCGACCATCTGGCGGTGCTGCGTCCGGACGTCTGGCTGATGATTGGCCACTGCGGCGGCCTGCGTGAAAGCCAGAATATCGGCGACTACGTGCTGGCCCATGCCTATCTGCGCGATGACCACGTGCTGGATGCGGTGCTGCCGCCGGATATCCCTATTCCGAGCATCGCCGAAGTTCAGCGCGCGCTCTACGACGCCACGAAGCAGGTCAGCGGCATGCCGGGCGAAGAGGTAAAACAGCGGCTGCGTACCGGAACGGTGGTCACTACCGACGATCGCAACTGGGAGCTGCGCTACTCGGCCTCAGCGCTGCGCTTTAACCTCAGCCGCGCGGTGGCTATCGATATGGAAAGCGCAACCATTGCCGCCCAGGGCTATCGCTTCCGCGTTCCTTACGGCACCCTGCTGTGCGTCTCCGATAAACCGCTGCACGGCGAGATTAAGCTGCCGGGACAGGCTAACCGATTCTATGAAGGGGCCATTTCCGAACATTTGCAGATTGGTATTCGGGCGATTGACCTGCTGCGCGCCGAAGGCGACCACATGCATTCGCGCAAGCTGAGAACCTTCAACGAACCGCCGTTCCGCTAAGCGCTGATATCATACGAGCAGAATACACTCAGTCCGGATCGCGTAAAATATTTACGCGGCCACCAGCCGGACTGAGCGTTATAAAATAAAGCGTTTATTTTCGTTAGGAGTAAAAATTCCTCAGAACACATCCATACGGTATATCCGCGCAATATTATTATTGCTATGCCAATTAAAAAAACAAACATTTTATTAACATATCAGCATCATTTGCCCCGTGGTCATAAAACGCCCAGCCGGGGTCTGATTAACACGTGAATTGAGTCTCGTAACCTCTTAAATTAATTAGATAAATTCACACGGAACAAAAAAGCGGTACAAAATAGCCAGCGCCAGGGAGAGATCAAAATAATCAAAGAGTTACCTATGGGCGCTACTTTACTCTGGAATCATCCTTTAATAGCGACAGGTTGTTTGCAACAAATACCTTGTTACTAAATTACCAGAGACAAAATTGCGCATGTCGACAGTAAGCAACCATGGATATGCTTATCTATCGCGACCGGCAATGTACTATTTTCGTAAAAGTATGGACGACAGCTTTATGAAATTAACCGTAGGGAATATCCGCCTGTTTATTTTATTAGCAACTCTTTTTTTCTGGACTGCCGCGATCGGGCTAATTTCCCTTATTGTATCCTGGTTTTAAGACCCTGACGGTGCGCAGGGAATGTTCTTGTGCCCCGGCGTTGCCACCATCGTGGCTATGGAATAGGAAAGCAAAAAGCCCGCTTAAGTTTCCTTAAGCGGGCTTCTTAAATATGGCTCCTCTGACTGGACTCGAACCAGTGACATACGGATTAACAGTCCGCCGTTCTACCGACTGAACTACAGAGGAATCGTTTGAACGAGGCGCATATTATCGATGGCGCCCCACCTTGTCAAAGGCTGTTTTCACATTTCAAACCGTTTGCCGAATAATTCTCCACTTTGGGCGAAAAGTCCCGTTTCGCCCACCGCATGTTACGTTTCTTCAACCTGCGCGCGGGTCTCGTCGGCCTGCGCTTTCGTTCGCGGGTACTTCCACAGCCAGCGCCCGCTGACCATCCGGCAGTAAAACAAAACGCCGCGCACCGCCCAGTCAAGCACCATACCCAGCCAGATGCCGATCACCCCCATGCCCAGCACAATCCCCAGCGTGTAGCCCGCCACCACGCGACAGCCCCACATGCCGAGCATTGAGACCCACATGGTGTAACGCACGTCGCGCGCTCCTTTAAAGGCACACGGCAGCGTCCAGGCCATCGCCCAGATCGGCATAAAGAAGGCGTTCAGCCACAGCAGCTCTTTCACCACCACTTTGACGTCCTCTTCGCTGGTATAGAACGAGGCGATCAGGCCGGCAAGCGGCGCGGTTCCCCAGGCGATCGCCGTCAAAATGATGGTCGACAGCCAGAAGACGTGCCACGCCTGACGCTCCGCCTGAGCGATCTGCCCTTTTCCGAGGCGTCGGCCGGTGATAATAGTCGATGCTGAACCGAGCGCGTTCCCCGGCAGGTTGATCAGCGCGGCCACGGAGAAAGCGATAAAGTTACCGGCAATCACGTTGGTCCCCATCCCGGCAACAAACATCTGCGTCAGCAGCTTACCGCCGTTGAACAAAACCGATTCAATGCTGGCGGGGATCCCGATGCCCATCACTTCCCAGATAATGGCGAAGTTAAACGGCTTAAAATAGCTCTTCAGCGAAATGCGCAGCGCCGGGTTAAAACCGATCATTAGCACCCAAATGGTGGCCACCGCGCCAATGTAGCGGGCAATCGTTAATCCCAGCCCCGCCCCGACAAACCCCATGCCGGGCCACGAGAAAATGCCGTAAATCAGGATGCTGCTGATAATAATATTGAGGATATTCATCCCGCCGTTGATCAGCAGCGGAATTTTGGTGGTCCCGGCGCCGCGCAGCGCGCCGCTGCCGATCAGGGCGATTGCCGCCGCCGGATAGCTCAGCACCGTCAGCTCCAGATAGGTCAGCGCCAGACCCTTTACTTCTTCTGTCGCATCCCCGGCGACAAAATTAATGATTTCCGCGCCGAAGGCATGGATGGCCGCCGCGAGAATAATCGAGAACAGGGTCATTATCGCCAGCGACTGGCGCGCTGCCGCCCTTGCCCGCCGCCGGTCCCGCTTACCCAGGCTAAACGCCACCACCACGGTCGTACCGAGGTCGATGGCGGCAAAAAAGGACATGATCACCATATTGAAGCTGTCGGCCAGGCCTACGCCCGCCATGGCCTCTTTACCGAGCCAGCTGACCAAAAAAGTACTCAACACGCCCATCAGCAATACGCAGGCGTTTTCCAGCAAAATGGGGACCGCAAGCGGGCTGATTTCACGCCAGTAGAGGACGCGATAGCTCTTGCGTTTTTTAAACCAGGACGTGCGTTCGACGGACTGGCGTAATGCGGCGGTGACGTTCAAGGGAGACCTTAGTGAGAAAAGTTGAAACTACATTTCAAATGATGATAGAGAAAAGCTAATCCTGCAAAGCATTTTTCCCGATAAATTGTCGATAATGGCGACAATTTGTTGATGGATGCGCCAGTTGAGCCTCGGACGGCGAATAGATGTTTGACAAAAGTTTTTTCGCCGCTAAGATACGACTCCACAACGATTCCTCTGTAGTTCAGTCGGTAGAACGGCGGACTGTTAATCCGTATGTCACTGGTTCGAGTCCAGTCAGAGGAGCCATATTTGAAAAGCCTGCTTTTGAAGCAGGCTTTTTGCTTTTCTGCGTCCTGCGTTAACGTAAAATTGCATCCAGCCTGGCAAGCACTTCATTTACCACAGCGTCTGGTATGCGTTCCAGCCGCTTGCCGTTCCGGGCAGCCATATTTATGGTTCTGGGCTGGTCGCAGCGAATAACGCCCGTTGTTTTTGTCCCTGCCCCTTCCAGTGAAACGGTGAAACCAGCCGTGCGAGCAAAGTACCGCTAAAGCGCTTCCTGCTGCATGTCGGCGCCGATCTCAGCGCGCTTGTCGACTTTCAGTGCGCGGATCGCTTGATATGGCCACCGCGCTGCATCCGAAAACCCTTCTGGCGCTGGATTTTGCCGGTAAGTCGTTGGCTGTGGAGTATGGTTTTCCGCTACGATTGCGGGTGCCGGCCAAACTGAGGTTCAAAAACGCCAGGCATATCGCCGCCATTTTCGTCAGCGATACCAACCCCGGCGGCTACCGGGAGGATCGGGGCTACAACGGGTTTAGCGGTATTTTGCACCCGTGCAGCCCCGGAACCGGACAGCGTTAATGGCGCGGGATGGCGACCGGACGATAAAGCCGCAGAAGCGTCAGGCGTACAGACAATACAAAAGAGCGTGATAAAATCAGTTTTTCATCCCGTCTATTTTCACCCGCCGTTTCACATGCTATTGCTGCAGGATATTTTTATTCATCGACATCACCCATGTTATAAATGTTCTCAGGGGGACCGGGATATGTTTGCGGCTCGGATAGTAAATATTAAAATGATCGGCAGGATAACGATAATCAGACAGTAAGCGGACAAGCCCGCCTTCTTTAATTTTATCCTGAACCAGATTCTCATATACAAAGGCAATACCTAATCCGGATTCCGCAGCCTGTATCATCGCCGCATCGGAATCCATCACCAGATCGCCCTTCACAGCCACTTCCGTTATAACGCCCGTAGCGCTAATAAACTCCCAGCGGTACAGATCCCCATCTGGAAAGCAACGATTAATGCATCTGAAATTAACGAGATCCTTTGGTGAAGAGGGTGCGCCGCATTTTTTTATAAAATCCGCACTCGCCACTGGAATAAGAGATAGCGGTTCTCCAAAGGGTATGGCAATCATATCTTTAGGCACATCTTGCGTATAGCGTATACCCGCATCAAATCCTGAATCTATAATATTGACTTTTCTGTCCGTGGTGAATAACTCAAGTTTAATATCCGGATACTCATTTTTGAACGGTGCGAAGTAACGTTGAAAGAAGAGATCCAGCACAATGCGTGGCAAATTGAGTCTCACCACCCCTTCCGGCTTTGCTCTGTGCTCATTAAGGTTATCAATCACCCGCCTGTAGTCATTGAGCACAGGAGTAACGTCATTCAGAAATTCCTGGCCGATAGCGGTCAGGGAAAGACTGCGCGTAGAACGATTTAAAAGCCTCGCGCCCAGTTTCTCTTCCAGATTATTTATGGCAATAGTTAACGTTGGTGGAGAAATATTCAACTCTTTTGCTGCCTGACGAAAACTTCCATGCTTCACAATAAGAACAAGCATTTCTACATGTTGCAATTCGGGAATATTTTTCATTGTTAACATCCGTAAAATACTGCATTAGAAAGAGATTAATTGTTGTGAATGGAAAAGGGAAGTATATATTTCAGCACATTGTACGAGTGAGGAAAATAAAATGGAAACACGTTATCTGGGAAAGAACAAATTTCAGGTGTCGGCATTAGGTCTGGGTTGTATGGGAATGAGTTTTGCCTATGGCGGAGCCGAAGAGTCGCAGGCAATTAACACCATTCACGCTGCGGTTGATTTGGGCGTCACCTTTCTTGATACCGCAGAAGTTTATGGCCCATTTGAGAATGAAGTGCTGATCGGAAAAGCAATCAAAGGCGTTCGCGACAAGGTACAGATTGCGACCAAATTTGGTTTCCGCATTCTTCCTGGCGGTCGGGGGCTTGAGCGTATGGCCGGCGTTGACAGTCGTCCTGAACATATCCGCGAGGCGGTAGAAGGTTCCCTAAAACGTCTCAACGTCGAGACTATTGATCTCCTTTATCAGCACCGCGTTGATCCCACCGTCCCCGTTGAAGACGTAGTGGGAACAATGGCAGATCTGGTCAAGGAAGGGAAAATTCTCCATATCGGACTTTCCGAGGTCTCTGCCAATACTTTACGCCGGGCCTGTGAAGTTCATCCGATCGCCGCCGTTCAGACTGAATATTCTCTCTGGACCCGCGAGCCGGAAGAAAACATTCTTAAAACTTGCCGCGAATTAGGGGTAGGATTTGTGCCCTATAGCCCGCTGGGTCGTGGATTCTTAACCGGCAAAATCACCGATCGGTCCGGCTTCGCCGAGGATGATTTTCGGCGCAATCTTCCTCGCTTCCAGCACGATGCCATGCGGAAAAACCAGCAGCTACTCAGCCAGCTGCGGGATGTGGCCGATAAATATCGCTGTACCCTGGCCCAGCTCGCTCTCGCGTGGGTGATGAGTAAAGGCGATGATATTGTCCCCATTCCCGGCGCGCGCCAAATCGCGCATTTGCAGGATAATGCCGGCGCAGCCAGCCTGGCTATTTCCAATGTTGATATTAAACTCATCGATCGTATCTTTACCCCTGACAATATTCACGGATTAAGGTATACCCAGGGTGATTTTCATTTAATCGATAAGTAACATCCTGCTATAAATTCTCCCGCCTTTCCGGCGGGAGCTAAGGTTTACCGCCTCGCGCACATTTCTCCTCCACCGCGCCAGTTTGCTGGCGCCACGCGGTAACCTCCTCATCAAGCCAGGCCTTAAATAGAATGGCTTCGTTTTTCTGCTCTGCGCCCTGCGATGAAACCAGCCAGTAAGGCCACGGATAAGGGGCGGTGAAAGTCGTAAGCTGTACCAGCTCACCTCTGGAGAGCGCATCCTGGACTAAAGAGCGGCGTTCCAGCGCGATACCTTTACCGAGCCGGACGGCCTCCAGCACCAGGTTTGAGTCGTTGATGCACAGGCCGCCTGGCACAATCTCTCTTTCAAGCCCCGCGTTGATACACCATGCTTTCCACGACTCCATGGAAAAGATAATGTTGCTCTTCGCTATCTCTGACGGCGTACGGGGGAGCACGCCGCCGTTATAGGTTGGCGCGGCCACAACGATAAGCTGATCGGAGAAAAGGTAATGGCTCTCCGTTCCTTCCCAGTCGCCTTTTCCCATGCGTATAGCCAAATCCGCCCCTTCCTGCTGCATGCTGGTTATCGCCAGGCTCGCCTGTATTCGCAGCGAGATATGGGGGTATTTCTCCCGAAACCGTTCCAGGCGAGGCAACAACCAGTGGCAGCCGAACGAGGGCACCATCGCCAGGGTCAGCTCCTGCCTACGGGGGTTGACCTGCACCAGCCGGGTGGCATCAGCAATATGGTGCAAAGCCTCGCGGACCTGTAAGGCATAGAGCCGCCCTTCTTCATTAATCTGCACGCCGCGGCCGTGACGGATAAACAGCTTGAGGCCGACCATCTCCTCCAGCACTTTAATCTGCTGGCTGATGGCTGAATGCGTAACGTGTAGCTCTTTCGCCGCCAGCGTCACGCTGCCAAGACGCGCCACGGCTTCAAAACTACGTAAACTCGCAATAGGGGGAAAATCCGCCATGTTACCGCTCCCACAACCTGACGCGTAAAACGTGACCCACAATCTGTCAGTAATACTAACCCAACCGGTAAGATACTGAAGATATTCGCCATGACGAATTTACTGTACTGTTTCTTCACCGCCGGCAATGAAGCATTAACCCCAGCCTATTTCACCAGCACAGGAAAACAGGAATCATGATGAAGCTTATTGGCATGATGGATTCGCCTTATGTAAGGCGCGTGGCGATTTCCCTTGAACTCTACGGCGTCGAGTTTGCAAGTCACCCGCTGTCCGTATTCAGCAGCTTTGAAGCCTTTTCCAGGATAAACCCTGCGGTCAAAGCGCCGACGCTGGTGCTGGATAACGGAATTCGCCTGATGGATTCGTCGCTGATACTCTCTTATTTTGAAGCCCAGGCCGCCCCGGGGCGCAAGCTGCTGCCGGTCGCGCCGGACGCGCTGGCAAGCGATCTGCAAACTCTGGGCTTTATTCTCGCCGCGGGTGAAAAGGCGGTACAAAATGTCTATGAACACAATCTGCGCCCGGCGGAAAAGCAGCATAATCCGTGGATAGCGCGCATCACGACTCAGCTGCTGGCAGCCTGCACGGAGTGGAACAGGTTGCTGGAGGAGCGTCCGGCGGCCGCGGTTCCCGATCAGGTGGCCGTAACAAGTACGGTTATCTGGACCTTTATTCAGTCAACGATCCCTCACGTGGTTCATGCGGGAGACTTTAATCATATCCGGTCCGTTGCCGAATTATTTGAAACCCATAGCGCCTTTAAAAAACATCCCTTTAGCTAAAGCATCAGCTCAATGCGATGAAGCTAAACCCTGAACGTGAATCGCCACGGCAACCGAGAGCGCCCGGCAACCGCGGGCGCGTTATCCTGATGGAAGAAATCGCCTGGCGTGAGGGAAAGGGTTAAAAACCGCTACCGGCGTGCAGTGCTGCACGACCAATCTCCACCGGCATCCCTGAACGGCGTTCAAGCGCCTGCTCCGCGTGATTCACATCCACCCCCTCCCCCTTCACAAAGGCCTGAATCGCCGGCGTGATGGGGAGCGGCACCTTCCGGTCCGATTCATACTCCGCGCGGTTACGCGACAACGGTTCGTGAACCTCAACCCAGCGGCTGCCGTCCGGCTCGGAGGTATACTTCACCGGCTGGTCGATGATTTGCACGCGCGTCCCGACCGGAACGGTATCAAACAGGTATTTGATGTCGTCGTTACGCAGGCGGATGCAGCCCTGGCTCACGCGCAGGCCAATGCCGAAATTGGCGTTGGTGCCGTGGATCGCATAGAGCCTGCCGATGTAAATCGCGTACAGGCCCATGGGATTATCCGGCCCTGCGGGCACAAACGCGGGCAAGCTTTCGCCACGGCTGGCGTATTCACGACGGGTATTGGCGGTGGGCGTCCAGGTCGGCGCCTCCTGCTTACGCTCCACGGCGGTGACCCAGTTACGCGGAGTTTCGCGTCCTGCCTGGCCAATGCCAATCGGCAGAACGTCAACCGTTGTGCCATCGGGCGGATAGTAGTAGAGACGCATTTCAGCCACGTTGATCACGATCCCGTTGCGGACCGTGGCGGGCAGGATAAGCTGCTGCGGGACCACCAGCGTGGAGCCCGACTTCGGCAGGTACACGTCGACGCCGGGGTTGGCCTCAAGCATATTGCTCAGGCCCTGACCGTACTGAGCGGCGAAGGCCTCCAGCGGCTGGGTATTGTGTTGCGGAATGGTGATGGTCAGCGGGCTGCCCACCAGGCGGCTTCCTTCCGGCGGCAACGGGTAGCTCACCGCCAGAGCGCTCTGGCTGGTGAGGATCATAATAAGAGAACAAAGCAGTTTCACACGCCGCACAATTTCCCTTCCTTTGTGGCGATAATCGTGAATAAATTATAGCTTCGTTTACTCTCTCATATCTGATTTATCATCCTGCTAAATCTGATAATCGATTGCGGCCTCTTCCGGCTCCATCGCCTGACGTTTAATTTCCTCCAGCGACAGCCCTGCGTTACACAGTTCAATAAAGCGCCAGACGTAATTTCGCTGCAGCTGACCGCGCTTCAGGCCCAGCCAGACGGTATTGGCATCGAACAGATGGCGGGTATCGAGACGCGTAAAGGTATCAGATTCCCGCGCGTCGCCTGACTGTTCCGCCACCAGCCCCACGCCCAGCCCCAGCTCGACGTAGGTTTTGATAACGTCGGAGTCCTGAGCGCTTAATACGATATCCGGCATCAGCCCTTTACGGTTAAAGGCTTCGTCAATACGTGAACGCCCGGTAATCCCCTGGCGATAGGTAATAAGCGGCCAGCGGGCGATGGCATCGAGGGTTAACGGCGTCACCTGGGTCAGCGGGTGATCTTTGGGGACCAGCAGGCTGTGGTGCCAGCGGAACCAGGGGAAAGCCACCAGCGTCGGGTCGTTGCTCAAGCGCTCGCTGGCGATGCCGATATCCGCGCCGCCGTTGTGCAGCAGCGCTTCAATTTCCTGCGGCGTCCCCTGAACTAATTCAAGACGCACGTCGGAAAAGAGTTCGCGGAAGGCTTTGATCACCGGCGGCAGGCTATAGCGCGCCTGGGTGTGGGTGGTGGCGATGGTTAAGACGCCGGACGCATCGTTGGTAAACAGGTCCGCCAGGCGACGAACGTTGCTGGCTTCATTCAGAATACGCTCGGCAATCGACAGCAACGCTTTGCCCGGCTCCGTCATCCCCAGCAGGCGTTTGCCGCGGCGGATAAAAATCTCGATCCCCAGCTCTTCTTCCAGTTCACGAATATGACGGCTGACGCCCGATTGCGATGTATAGAGCATATTGGCGACTTCCGTCAGGTTGTAATCCTGACGGGCCGCTTCACGAATAATTTTGAGTTGCTGGAAGTTCACCCTTTCCTCCGGGCTATCAGACATAACATAGGCGCTATTGTTAAAGTCTGTTGTCCCTGCTAACAAATAATAAAAACCAGCAACTTATTCCATTCAGGAATATAGCCTAACTTACTAACAATAATTCACGGTTTTCCAGCGACGGACGGCTCACCAGCGACATTAAAATTTCCTTAACCGCCTGCGCCTGCGGCGACAGACTGCCGCGTGCCGACATATTGACCGACAGCGACAGGCTCATTGACGGCGTGCTGATGCGCGCCATCCAGCCATTCGCCGCGCTGCACAGCGAACGGGCGGCGGACTCAGGCAGAACGGTGACGCCCATGCCGCTGGCAATAGCCGCCGTCAGGGTGGTAATGGATTCAATTTCGCCGATAATTTTTGCCGACAGTCGACGCAGAGTGAAGGCTTCGGTGACCCTTGCGCGAACGGCGCTGTAATCACGCGGCAGGAACAGATTCATTTCCGCAACCGCCGTCAAATCCACGCTCTGCCCCGGGCAATCCCGGGTTCCGACCAGGTAGAGATCTTCCTTCAGCAGCGGCTGACTGACGATCCCGGCGACCGGAGAACGTTCATAGAGCACGGCCATATCCAGCTGACCGTCGATAAGCTTCTCGTTGAGGATCGTTCCGCTGCTTTCCTGCAGATAGACCATAACTTCCGGCAGCTCGTTACGCACCGTTTGCAGCAGCGGCATGGTAATGGCCGAAGCCGCCGTGCCCGGGGCCAGCCCGATTGACACCTGGCCGCTTAGCGTCTGACCGACGTTGTTAACCGCCAGCTGCGCCTGCTCGCACTGGCGCAGGATAGTCCGGGCGTGGGTGTAAAGGATCTTGCCCGCTTCGGTCGGCGTCACGCCGCGCTTGGTGCGGATCAACAGCTGCTGGTCCAGCTCGCCTTCCAGGGTCGCAACCTGCTGGCTCAGCGCCGGTTGTGCGATGTGCAAGACTTCAGCGGCCTGGGTCAGACTGCCGATATCGACGATTTTCACAAAATACTTCAGTCGTCTTAAGTTCATTTTGCCTCCTGTAAGGAACACCAGTACCAACACTGGCCGTTTAGATGCAGAAGGTTTTGCAATTTGCTTGCCAGCTTTTTTGCGGGGACGCAAATGCCGCTGCAGGCCGCGTAATAAGGGATACTGATAGCAAACCGCGATTTTGTTGCCCGGTAAGCGGATTGCGGTATGCCCCATTAGGGGTATAAATGCACCGCAACGGTGCATCCGGCGGCGCAATGCCGTAAAAACAGGCACTCTGCTGAAATTGTCAGCAAACGAACAAGTTAAGGTGATTCAGGCTTTGACAAGGGGGATGGTCATCGTTAATATGCGCCCCGTTCACACGATTCCTCTGTAGTTCAGTCGGTAGAACGGCGGACTGTTAATCCGTATGTCACTGGTTCGAGTCCAGTCAGAGGAGCCATTTTCAAGAAAGCAGACGTTCACTAACGTCTGCTTTCTGCATTTCTATCAATTGGTTATCCCCTCTCAGTCGTTCACCCTCGTTCACTAAAAACCACTCGAAGCCATATCATTTTGATGGTAAAAATGCTGGTAATGCTGGTTCGATTTCCCTTTTACCAACAAATGAGGGGGTGTTTTCATGTCACTGACTGATATTAAAGCAAAAAATGCAAAACCCCTTGAGAAGGAATACAAGCTTACTGATGGCTTTGGTATGTTCCTTCGTGTTACCCCTAAAGGTTCGAAATACTGGCAAATGGCTTACCGCTTCGAAGGGAAACAAAAACTCTTCTCTATTGGTGTTTACCCTGCAGTTTCTCTTTCTGACGCAAGACAACGCCGTGACGAGGCCAGAAGGCTTCTGGCTCAGGGTATTGACCCTAATGCAAAGAAACAGGCAGAGGTTAAAGAGCTTAAAGCCAAACGTGATAATACACGCTCCTTCAGAACAGTAGCCAAAGCGTGGTTCTCCACGAAAACAAAATGGTCTGATGATTATGGTGATGCCGTATGGAAGCGCCTTGAAACTTATGCCTTCCCGGTAATCGGTGACAAAGATGTTGCCGAACTGGATACGGGTGATCTGCTGGTTCCGGTGAAAAAAGTTGAGGCCCTTGGTTATCTTGAAGTTGCCATGCGCATTCAACAATACATTACGGCAATCCTGCGTCATGCCGTCCAGCAAAAGCTGATACGCCATAACCCAGCCTATGATATGGAAGGTGCAGTTCAGAAACCACAAACTGAACACCGCCCTGCACTTGAGCTGGAAGAAATACCCCAGCTACTGAACAAAATTGCCGAATACAAAGGCCGCAGGTTAACCATACTGGCAATACAGCTCAATCTGATGATTTTCATTCGTTCCAGTGAGCTTCGTTTCGCTCGCTGGTCAGAAATTGATTTCAAAAGTAAGTTATGGGTGATACCCGAACAGCGTGAAGCAATTGAAAACGTCAAACATTCGACTCGTGGGGCTAAAATGAAGCGTAAGCACTTCGTTCCCCTCTGTAAGCAAGCTATAAGGATACTAAAAGAGATCCGACAACTGACTTATGAAGAAGGCCATGATGATGGATTAATCTTCACTGGCTGTTATGACTCGTTTAAACCCATGAGTGAAAACACCATCAACAAAGCCCTGCGTAATATGGGATATAACACGAAGCAGGACATCTGTGGACACGGTTTCCGCACTCTGGCCTGTAGTGCCTTAATTGAGTCCGGGCTATGGTCAGAAGACGCTGTGGAGCTTCAAATGAGCCATAAGGAAAGTAACAGCGTCCGTGCTGCTTATACCCACAAGGCAAAACATCTTGAGCAACGTCGCCTGATGCTCCAATGGTGGGCTGACTACCTTGATGCAAGCAGAAACGGTATGGTAAGGCCGTTTGAGTTTGCTACAAATAAATAAAGGGAAAGGCCGTTCGCGGCCTTTCAACTTCATGCTTAATTACAGTCTATGCTGAATATGATACTGAATCTTTTTCTATCGCTAAACCAGCGATTTTTTCCAGCATTATTTCCCAGAGTGCGTATTTTCTTTTGTGCTCAATAAACAGAGATTTTAAATACTCTTCTGTTGAAGGGATTTTTTCAGTCCATGCAATATTTTTACTGTAATCAATGCTTTTTTTCATATCAGATGCCGCATAGGTGTAGTATTTACTCTGAGAACGACTGATACAGTCCTCTGCCAGCACTCTACGGAGCAGAGTTGCAGAACATGCATAGCCATGCCTGTAAAGCTCACTCGATAAGGTACGAACAAAAGAACCGCGTAATAAAGACATCATCTCTGCGATTTCATTTTCACTCGCATTCATGACTTCAGAATCAAGTTTTCCATAACTATCTGTCCCGGACAAGAAAAGAATAACAAACGGAAAGCCTTTTTTCTTTGCTATGCCAGAGAACAAATCCAGTGAGTCATTATTTTTCTCTACCCGATTATAGATATTATAAAAAATAACATCACACCTGTTCTTAAATCCGTCTATACAAATTGTTTTTGCCTGCTGAATCTCGCCTTCTTCAATCAACGCCAGAGCCAACACCTCAGTCCATTTATCACGAAGCCCTGCCTGATCAACTGATTTATCTTCTTTGATTTTATTGAGAACCTGAATGGCCTCCTCAGTACACAGTTCATCAACCAGCAACTCAGCAAACTTAATGATATATTCTGGCTGATTCAGTTTTCTTTTCTCAAAGCATTGCCTGATGAAATCAACATCCCTGATATACAGACTTAACTCAACAGCACCATTGACATCACCTGTCTTAAGAAGACTTTCCCTTAAAACACGAATAACATTGTATCCCAGTTCTTTTTTATACTTATCAAAAATATCAAAGTTAAAATACACATCACCTTTAAGTACGGAAATTATTTTATCCGCTATAACATCAATGCTTTTGTCTTTTTGTAGGGACAGGGATTTTAACCATATTTCGACAGCACCATTATAATAGTCCATCCATGATCCATCTGATGTATCTGCAATTTCGCTGACTTTATCAAATGAGAGCAGTAAATCATGGCAAAACGCCTCGGTTTTTTCAGGCAGCGTTGATACCGTCTTTTCAAGTGGAAATATGACATTCCTGTATAGCCCCTCAAAAAAAATCGCTGCTTCATAATAATCATAAAAGCGTTTTGTTTTAATTACCCTTTTGTATTCAGCCTCAGCCTTTTTCAGTGATTCTTCTGGAGTTAACAGATATTTATTAATAAGAAAGGATTTTGCCTGACCATTATCCTCTGCAATATCACAAATTATTTGCATGAGTTGATCGGCAGGTATTTCTTTGAGTAAAGCAAGTTGTTTCTTGTTCAGTTTAGCCATCATCACATCCTGATAATGTTTGGTAGACGCAGAAAAGCTAATTGTACTAACACGAGGACAGAACATTCAATAAAAGCATTAACATAATGATTTAAAAAGAAATCTGTAGCACACTGTTCATTGATGAAATGCACTATTTACCGTAAAATATCCCCCATCACACAGTAACCTGATACAGATACGTGGAATGGTCAATGAACAAACTTTCGCCTGAAATGCCCGAACTGCAATCAATGAATATCACTGCCGATAACATCACCAAGCTTAAATCATTGTTTCCTGAAGCCTTTAATGAAAACGGCATTGATTTTGACGTTTTAAAACAGCTTTTGGGTGAAAATGTAGACGAAAAAGAAGAACGCTATGGCCTGAACTGGCATGGTAAGCGTCAGGCTCGTCAGCTTGCTCTTACCCCTTCCCGTGGCACCTTACGCCCATGTAAAGATGAAAGTGTTGATTGGCATAACACCAAAAACCTCATGATCGAAGGTGATAACCTTGAAGTGTTAAAGCTTCTTCAAAAAAGTTATGCCGGAAAAGTGAAGCTTATTTACATCGATCCGCCTTACAATACCGGTAAAGATTTTGTCTATCCTGACAACTTCCAAGATAATATGAAAAATTATCTTGAAATTACTGGACAGACAGAAGACGGAGCACGTTTAAGCACAAATACAGAAACCAGTGGGCGTTACCATACTGATTGGTTAAATATGATTTACCCACGTTTAAAACTTGCAAGAAACTTGTTGAAAGAAGATGGGGTTATTTTCATTTCCATTGATGATACTGAAGTTGATAATTTAAAAAAAGTTTGCTCGGAAATTTTTGGTGAAGAGAACTTTGTTGCTAATATTGTATGGCAAAAAAAGTACTCACCACAAAATGATGCAACATATTTTAGTGATATGCATGATCATATTTTAGTCTATGCAAAGCAAAGGAAGACTTCAAAAAATGATTCAAACGGTTGGAACATAGATTTTCTACCAAGATCAGACGAACAAAATGCAGCATATAAAAACCCCGACAATGACCCTCGTGGAGTGTGGAAGTCTGTAGATTTATCAGTCAAAACTTATTCCAAGGCTAATGATTACTCAATTACCACACCATCAGGACGTATTGTAACTCCTCCCGCCAGTAGATGCTGGCAGGTTTCTGAAAAACGTTTTGTAGAATTGTGTAAAGAAAATAAAATTTGGTTTGGAGAAAATGGTAATAATGTTCCATCAATCAAAAGATTCCTGACTGAGGTCCAAGATGGTGTTGTTCCTACAACATGGTGGTCATATAAAGAATGTGGACATAATCAAGAGGCCAAGCAGGAACTAAAAAAACTCATGGAGGGAGAATCTGTATTCTTTGACACACCTAAGCCATTGAGATTATTAGATAGAATATTACACTTAGCAACAACCAATGATAAAGATTGTATTATCCTAGATTTTTTCGCAGGGTCAGGTACCACGGCTCACGCAACTTTGAATAAAAATATTGCTGACAGTGGTTCACGCCGATATATTGCTGTGCAATTACCTGAAAAAATAGATGATGAAAAATACTATACAATATCAGAATTAACCAAAGAACGCCTCCGCCGCGCTGGTAAAAAGGTTCGTGAAGACAATCCAGAGTGGAAAGGTGATGTTGGTTTTCGTGTTTTCAAACTCGATACATCTAACATTCGTCCGTGGGAAGCCACAGCAGAAACCCTTTCAGAACAGCTTGATGCTTATGTAAGCCCAATCCTTGAAGGCCGTAGTGAAGAAGACTTGCTGACTGAACTGATGCTTAAGCGTGGTATTGATCTCAGCGTGAACGTTGAAGTTCGCCAGTTTGATGGATTAACCGTTTCTTGTGTTGACGGTGGTAAATTGTTTACCTGCTTTGCTAAACAAATCCCTGCATCTTCAGTAGAAGAACTGACCAAGGGGATCATCGACTGGCATAAGAGTTTGAAAGCTGGCAAAGATACTGTCTGCTATTTCCTTGATGACGCATTTGAAAATAATATTGCTAAAACTAATCTTTGCGCCATTCTGGAACAACACGGCCTGACTAACCTGCACAGCCTGTAAGGGAATGAGATGAAACTACATTTTGAATCTGACCTTACCTATCAGCAAAACGCCATAACATCAGTTTGCGATCTGTTTGAAGGTCAGGAAAAATGGGAAAGCGAAATGACTGTGCTGGCACCAGCTCAGGGCGTTCTCTCATTTGAAGGTTCAACGGGTTCAATGCCTGTTAACCCACAAATACCCGAAGATGATGTTCTGCTGAAAAACCTGAACAATGTTCAGTTAAAAAACCAGCTTCCACCTTCACCTGTGCTCGACAGCCATGATTTTACTGTCGAGATGGAAACAGGGACAGGTAAGACGTATGTTTATCTTCGCACCATGCTTGAGTTGAATAAACGATATGGCATGAGCAAATTTATCATCGTAGTTCCTTCCGTTGCCATCAAGGAAGGCGTTTATAAAACACTACAAATTACTGAAGAGCATTTCAAAAGCCTGTATGCGGGAGTTCCATACGAATACTATCTGTATGATTCGGCAAAACCTGCGGATGTTCGAAATTTTGCAACCAGTTCTGTTATGCAGATCATGGTAATGACTGTGGGTGCGATTAACAAAAAAGATGTTAACAGGCTCTATCAGTCCAGTGAAAAAACAACCGTTGACGATCTGGATAAGCCAATTGATCTGATACGTGCTACACGCCCAATTATTATTGTAGACGAACCGCAAAGTGTGGATGGTGGCTTAAACGGTGCGGGTAAAACAGCTCTGGATGCTATGCACCCAATGTTCACCTTACGCTATTCAGCGACACATGTGCATAAACATCATATGGTGTATCGCCTCGATGCCATTGATGCTTACAATCAGAAACTGGTCAAACAAATTGAAGTTGCCGGGCTTGAAGTCCAGAATGCAAGCAATAGCCCCTATGTAAAACTGGTCAGTATTAACAGTAAGAAGAATAGCATTAGCGCGACTGTTATTGTTGAAATAGCCGATAAAAAAGGGGGCGTGAATCGTTCTGAGATTACCGTGTATGACGGTACGGCACTTGATGACGAAACGGGGCGTGATATTTATCAGGGATACAGGATAAGCGAGATCCGCACGGGCAAAGACGGTTATCTGACGCTGGAAACGCCTTCTAATACCTACTATATGCAAGTTGGTGATGTCGTGGGTGATATTGACCCGATGCTCATCCAGCGTCATATGATTAGACGTACAATCCGTGAACATCTGGATAAAGAACTTCGCCTGAACACTCAACAAATCAAGGTTCTTACCCTGTTTTTCATTGATAAGGTTGATTTCTATCGCCAGACCAATGAAGAAGGACTGCGTGAACCGGGTGAATATGCCCGCATCTTTGAAGAAGAATACCTCAAAGCCATTAAAAGCCCTGCATATAAAAATTTGCTCCCTTCTCATCCAGAACATGCGAAAGACGTTCATGATGGTTATTTCTCCATCGATAAAAAAGGTGCATGGGCTGAAACAAGCGAAAGCAATAATACAGGCCGTGAAAATGCTGAGCGTGGTTATAATCTCATTATGAAAAATAAAGAGAAGCTTTTGAGTTTCTCCAATCCGGTGAGGTTCATTTTTTCACACTCGGCTTTAAAAGAAGGTTGGGATAATCCTAATGTATTCCAGATCTGTAGCCTTCGTGAGATGGGTAGTGAACGAGAACGCCGCCAGACTTTAGGCCGTGGTCTTCGCCTGTGCGTTAACCAAGAGGGTGAACGTGTTCGTGATGACAGCATTAACATTCTTACTGTCGTTGCCAGTGAAAATTATGAAGCCTACGCCGAACGATTACAGTTTGAAATTGAGAACGAAACAGGTATCCGTTTTGGCATCATCGAAAAAGATGCATTCGCCCATCTGATCTTCTCTGATTCCTCACAAGCTGTAGGAATAACCGGTTCGCATGAAATCTGGTCTGAACTACAGACTGAAGGTTATCTCGAAAAATCGGGAAAAATCACTAAAACCCTGAAAGAAACTCTTCTCGATGGCACTTTTGCTGTTAGCGCAAAGTTCCTCCCTCTTCAGGAGCAAATTGAAGCTATCCTGCGTAAATCAGCAGGACGACTCAATATAAATAATGCTGATGAGCGTAAAGTAATCAAATACCGGAAAGAGGTCTTAAACAGCCCAGAATTTGAAGCGTTATGGCAGCGCATTTGCCAAAAAACACTGTATCGTCTGGCATTTGATGAAGATGAATTGATCAAATCATGTACAAAATCACTTTCTGAAATGCAGCCTGTAGCAAAAGCAATGGTCAGTTTCAGCAAAGCAACAATCAAACAAAGTCAATCTGGACTTGATGTCAAAGCTCAGTCTAATGGGACAACAAGCGCTGTTATAGATGTTGCAGAGCAGCCACTGCCAGATATTCTTGGTGTTCTACAGGAAAAAACCGGACTGACAAGACGCAGTTTAAGCACCATCCTGAAAGAGAGTGGAAGACTCGCTGATTTTGCTAAAAATCCACAGCAGTTTATCAGTGAAGCTATAGGCCGAATCAACTACTGCAAACGCCTGTCAATTGTCGATGGTATTAAATATTATCCACTAAACGGAGATGTGTATGCGCAAAGTCTTTTTATGGATAAAGAGCTAACAGGATATGCCCGTAATCTGTTTGAAACCTCGTATAAGTCAGTTTACGAATACGTTCCTAAAGATTCTGAAGTCGAAGGCCGTTTCGCTCAGGAACTCGAAGAACAGAATGAAGTTAAGCTTTATGTGAAGCTGCCGGGATGGTTTAAAATCCCGACACCATTAGGGACTTACAATCCTGACTGGGCTTTGGTTATTGAAGACAAAGGTGAAGACCATATTTACTTTGTTGTTGAGACAAAAAGTAAACTCATTGGTCTTGGTAATGAAGAATATGCTAAAATAACTTGCGGAACTGCTCATTTTGACGCACTCAAGACACAAAACAAAAGTCCAGCGAGATATATGAGAGCAATTAACATTAATGAAGTTATGAGTACTATTTGATTTATAAAATTAAAAGGGCCATAAGGCCCTTTATATCAACGCATCGATAATTAACAATAAAAAAACATTCTTATATTGATGTTTAATTCTTATGGTTTGCAGTATTACCTTTAACCCACATCCCATTTGCTAACACTTCCCCATGCCCATATTTCCCTGAATCCACAGGAGCATTTTTGATTTTAATTTTTGATATAACAGGCTTATCCGATTGAGGGAAAGCATATTTTGGTTCACTAGCATGGGACATAGTTGAAAAACCAAATAAAACGGACAATACTAATATTTTCTTATTCATAAATCACTCCTGATATTTTTAGGTTTAAGTTCTCCTGAATTGTAAAACATAAAAAGATGTTATAAAATCGGGATACATTAAATATATAATTACATCCCGATGGAAATCAAATTTATCTTGCATAAAATAAAGTATAATAAGACAATCATCATTATCTACATTGATATAATACTCTCTCTTTTACCACTGTTGTGCCGCCACCATGGCTACCACCACCTAACTGTTCAGTTGCTGTTGTATAAAACAATTCTTTCGCTACAGTGCCTGACTGACATGAGCAGGTGTTTGTTTCCGGGTTATTAACCAAGCAAACGCCTTTGTTCATTGTAAAAAATCCTGAAGTTCCAGAGGCTTTAACCCATTTACTACTAACACATGATAATAGTAATCCATTTGAAGCAGTTGCCTGTAAACCATTTGGAGAGCAACCCGATCCTACATTTGCTTTTCCATTTATGTATAAAAACTCACCTGCATTAAGCCTACCATCAGCATCAATATTCCCATTTGAATGAATGTAGTTAGAGTTCAGGTTACCTGAGGCCCAGACATATTGAGTGTTGACCTGATGCCCTACGTTAATATCATTAGATGCATAAATATTACCAGCGCTGTTAATATATGCATTGACGACACCTCCTGAACCAGCACCAACTGTTCCCGCCGCGTAAACATCATTAGTTCTTAATCCACCACTCCAGCCTGAAGGCAAATCATTAGGATCAAGACCATTAGTAGCAAGGCGTTGCTGTATCTTTGCATTCTTATAAACATTTAAAACAGTGGTATAATCTGCAGCATTTGGGGAAAAAACACTCAGAGGTTTAGTTCCATTACTTAATCTTATCTCATAATCATTTCCAGCAGCATCACCACCAAGCGCAATAGTGTCTCCATATCCATTATGAGCAACCACCTGCCCTGCGGCTGTGACCGTGCCACCTGATGTGATATTCCCACCGAAGCTACCGGTACCGGACGCAGTAATATTTTTTGCATTATTAATATTGTTGCCTCCCATATTTAAATCACCTGTCATGGGGAGAGTGCCATCACGGCGTAAATATATAGAATATAATGCACTATTAAAGCCCGTTCTGAATCCAAGTAAACCACTACCCGTAATATTACTGAAATTAGAAGAAGACTCCTGCCATTGCCCCTGCATCCCGGAAATAACTGTTGTACTTTGAGTCATACCACTATCCACTCCAGCAGTCTGCATTGCTTTCCCAAGGAGATCGTAGCGTGTTTTCCCACCCTCTTTCCATGCCGTAGTAGCTATAACCAAACCATTAATAACATAGTTAGGAGTCGTTCCGCTACGTTTTAGTAAGATTTTATATGATGACTTGTAAATATTAAGACCACTATAAGAAACAGGCAGAAGTCCTTCATTTATTAGTGTCTGGTAGGTTATTTCACACTCTGACGCATTACACGTTCTTGGTCCCGGATCATTACTTTGACTACTACTCGATGTTAACGTGGAAAGTTTATCGTAGCGTAAGTTAATGTATCCATTAACAGCCTCACCAATTTGTCTGATCTGTTCTCCGGCTGTTTTTGCCGTAAAGTCCTCTTGCGATGCCTTCATATCCTGAAACTTCAACAAGGCCATTGCACTACCAATACCTAATGCCAAAATAAGTTCCAACAGAGAAAACCCTCTTTTTATATTAATCATATTCATTTTTTCACCTTAATTTATTGCTCTTAAATATTACAATTATCAAAATGATTAAATAAATCAAGATATCAAAGCAGCAAAAACATGAAACAAATTTAATAATAGATAGACGGATTACCAGAGAATGCGTTGTCTTTTTATTGTATACAAAAACAGAAAAACTAAAGATGGCACTAACCATCTTTAATCATATGAAAGGTTATAGAGGTAAATCATAACCATATTGCAAGGTGGAACACTATGGCTATGATGCTACTTTTATAAAGAAGTAAATATCAACGTATTACTATTTCCACCACTTTGGCACTGCGTTGCGGTTTTAGCAACATCTAATACTTCACCTGCGGCTTTAACATTACCTGCTGTTCCTACACCTGCTGTATAGAAATTCCCTGCGGCTGCAGTGATAATCTTGGTACATTCTGCTGCTGGCACATTTGAATAGGTTATTGTAAATGAGGAGCCTGTTGCTGCGGAAGGCCCTGTATTTGCCGATGCCACGACAACATTTCCTTTGAATGCATTGATAGGTGTTGCAGAAGAACCTGAACCACTTAACATGTTATCCGGGAATATTTTCGCCTGAACCGCAACAGTATTTGTCAATCCGGTAAAACTGGATGCTGATGTATAGAGTGCTTTTACACCAGCCTGTATTGTTGCTATGTTATTACTTTCAGCCTGTGCACGTTGTGAAGCCTGAACTTTAGGATAAACGATAAATGCGGCTACTACTAATGCAGCGATAATCCCAAGAACTAACAATAATTCTAAGAGAGAAAAACCTTTCCTGCTTTTTTGATTTTTAATTAATACTGTTTTTTTCATTTCCTTTATATCTCCTGTTGGTAATCGTAAGGTTATAAAAGAAATAGTTGATGTAAGATAAAAAACAAGACACTAAAATAGTTTTAGTTCACTTTTACTGATGAACGGCTTACCTTTAAAGTGCCAGAAATACAACCCTGTTATTCTGACCTCCACTATTACAGGTGGATGTCATTAGTGTTATGTCGATGCCAGCCCCATTTTGTTTAACCATTGTTCCATAATTCTTACCCGCTGATTCACCACTGCCATTTATACCCTTTTGGTTTGAAACATAGATATTATAGAAGGAACTTTCAACAGCAGATATTAGCTTTATACAAACACTATCAGGCACATCTGAATAACTTATTGTAAATGATGAAGCTGCCAGTCCTGATGGACTGGCATCATTAGCGTCAACGACGACATAGCCGCCCCATGATGATATTCCCCATGTAATATTTTTGGAAAGCATATCATCCGGGAAAAATTGTGCTGGTATAGCCACAGCAGTTGTTGCCAGCCCGCTGTAGTCAGGTTGCCCGGCATACACATTCCTTACAGAGGCATAAATCTGTCCAATATGTTTAGCTTCGATATCAACATATCTTGCATCTCTTACCTTCGGATACCCGATAAATGAGGCTACTATTAGTGCTGCAACAATCCCAAGAACTAACAAAAGCTCTAACAGGGAAAATCCTTTTTGACCTTTCCTATATTTAACTAATACTGACTCTCTCATTTGCTTTATAACTCCTGTATTTAACTGACAAGAGATAAAGTAATCCATAAATAATATAAATCAAGCTCAGGTAAAAGCTTACATCATTATCATTTATAAGTCTCTATAAAAAATAAAAGGGCTGGAGATTATCCAACCCTTTTATTGGAAGCAAGCTTCCTGACTTTATTAAAAACCACCAATGCAGAATTACAAGATTGAATATGGAGTTATTCACCTGTATTAATGGCCTCACTTTATAAGTGATGAATAATATATATAATTTTATTATTTAAAAGTCAATGTCAAATTAAATTTAAAATGAAAATTTTATATATCACCACGATCTTTTTTTGTAATCCATTGTAATCGGGCAAATGCCTTGTTTTTCGAAGAACTTATGTTTTTATTTTTCTTATTCCATCCGAAATTTTTAAACCCTTGTATAATTTCACATATCATAGCACTACACCTCGTATTCATTCTATAATGATGATGTACATACATCACTGAATGATAGAGAGTCAAATTAATATGCAGCAATATATATAGGTGTTAGATATGAATAATTAAATCTGCCTGCCCTTCATTTCAAGAAGAAATGCACGCCCTTTCTTTTTATATTTAATCACTTCTTCATCATTAAGATCGCCAATGTCCAAAAGAAAACCAAGAACCAACTCTTTGTCCACATCAAACACATTACTATCAACTGCTTTTGCAACTTCAGCACCAAGAATGATCTTCTGACGTGTTTCAATCTGTTTGGCTTCAACCTTTGATTTATGTTGCAATCGATTAAGACGTAGCTGAGCACTGGCAATTTTTTGCTGTAATGATTTTTTTGCTTTCTTTTTTTTATCCTCTGTATCCATGTAATCACCCTATCCTGTTTTCAATTGCTTTGATTAAAGACTCTAGAAAACCATAATCTGAAAACCCGTAAATGTGATCCACTTCATTAATAATAATTGCCATCAATACAGGAATACAAGTTTTATCAAATCCATAATCTTTAAATAGTCTTGCAACTCGACTCTCAAAACCAGCACATGAGTTCATCAACTCTTGTTCACCATACTTAAAATGCCAGTCATGATAGGAAAAATCCATTTTATGATACTTATATATTGTCTGCTCTTTTATATCTTCAATATCTAAATTTAAGAGACCTATAGCCTCATACACTTCGTAACCAAAAGTCGGAATATTGTGTGGTTCATGAAAGCCATTGTGACTTAAAACACGTAAAACAAAGCTGGTTGAGTCATATATTAGATCAGCATATTCCTCAATTATCATAAACAAAAATGGCAGGTATTGCTGATCTACAGCATATGTTTCAATAATGTGATAAACCTCTGTTTCAAAGTTATCTATTATCGATTGGTAATCGGCATGGAAATAGTTGACACTTTGATTATTCAGTAAATCCACTGCTAATTTCTCCCTTAGAATTTCTATTTTTATGTTAAATTTTTCAACGCAATATTTGATGCGTTCATACCATATGCAGGCCCTTTCATAATCATTGCTGTTAAATACATTCATTAAACACTCCTTTTTTATTATTTAATATGAAGTGTTACTTATTATAGTTCTTGCTATTTGTCAAAAAGGGAAGGAATCAATAATACATCACCTTTCAGTGGAACTTTAGGATCCTATTTTTTACAAAGACTCAAGAAAAATAGTGTTTACACAAAAGTGCAACAGCCTATATATGTAATTATGCAACACATACGCGAGCGTTCACTAACATAAAATATCCAATACTCTCCCCGTTACTTATTTTTGCATTTTAATGAAAATGTTTTAACCGAACATTTTAACGTTCCAATTTCATCTCCCAACCTGTAGAAAAAATTTCACATAACAACATTTTTATTTTATGTTTTTTAGTCTGATCTTAGTTTTCCCGCCTTACGGCGGGAAGTATTGACACTCCTTTTGTCCTTCGGACACTATCTAAAAGCCGAAAAAGCAGACATTAGCGTTATACCTCTGCCACTCATCCTGTTTTAAGGCTATCATTAGTAAGTTTTGACTCTATTCGTTTTACAGACTTTCTGTTTAGCGGTATTAATTAATAAGAGTGAAACGTTATACATCGTCGTTATTTTTTGAGCCATTTATGGCAAATAAAAATAAAGCAATGCCCACTTACGCATTATCGCTTCGCTCTAATGCCGTGGGGTCTACCGACGGTTGCCTGCCGCAGGCTAAAACCGTTTCCTTCGGAAACAAAATCAAGGTCAACGTCAACGTCAACCCCAACGTTTTCCTTACGTAAAACGAAAAGCAGCTAGTCAGAATTAGAGGTATCAGTGGATGGCGATATACAGTTTTAAAATGGAGAACATCAGCAGAGGCGAAGGCAAATCTTCGGTTGCCTCCGCTGCCTATCGTCATCGTAAAGTTTTCACTGATAATCGTACTGGTGATATTCATGGTCGTAAAACAGCGCATAAAAAGGACCTTGCCTTTGCGCAGATTTTTGCCCCTGAAAATACACCACCAGATCTGATAGTAGATAGTGAAACACTCTGGAACGCTGTTGAAGCATCAGAGAAGAGGAAGGATGCCCGTCTCGCCAAAGAGTTTAAAATTGCCCTGCCCGCTGAGCTAACACCAGAACAAAGCATTGAACTCACCGCTGCTTTTGTTCTTGAACACTTCACCAAGAAGGGAATCATTGTCGATGTTGTTATCCACGATATCAGTGGTCATAACCCCCATATCCATATCATGGGAACAACCCGTGAGGTTCATTCTACCGGCTTTGGTAAAAAGGTCCGTGAGTGGGATAAGCCTGAAACGCTTGATGGCTGGCGTAAAGGCTGGCAGGACTTCTGTAACGAATTCCTTGAGAAATATGAGCATGAGGTTCGTGTTGACCACCGTTCCATCAGGGTTCAGCATCAAGAAGCACTTGAACAGGCAGTAGTGGCTGTTAACAATGAAGACAAAGCTATCTGGCTTGCCAAAGCTGAAGAAACAAACCGTGACCCAATGAGGCATATCCCTCGTAGTCGCTGGAACACTCAGGCCGCTCAACAACAGCGTGCTACAGAACAGGCTGTTCGTGATGACAGGAAGAAAGAAGCCAAAAAGACGTATTCCCTGTTTAAAGATCTGCCACTGGATATTGTGGTTGATGTCAGGAGCTTTACTGTATCTGTTCTCCCTGAGCCGGAGGAAATCGTGTTGGCTGATGTTCTCGCCAGTACAGCAGATAACAGAAAAACCATACCTGCTCCGACGATTCCAGTTTCACAAAAAAGACCAGCAACAAAATCATATCGTGATCCTGATAAGGTAAATCAGGTTAACCGACAATCAAAACCATCACTGGTGATCCCGGCTTCACCCCGCACTAAACTGAAAACCCCTACCTCTTCAACAGCGGGCGCAGTTAAACGTGCGCCTGTTAAAAGCAAGAGGAAGCAAGTTAAACCTCGTCAGAGTGGCGTGTTTAAGCGTTTCACAGTCTATATCATCGATTTCTTTAAAGAGAAATTTGTCTGGGCCAAGAAGAAGCCAGCCCCTGTTTCAGTTGATGCGGAACACGATAAGCGTATAGCTGAAAACTATGTGTTCGATGAAGTTCAAGGCATCTACGTCCCACGCGCTGAGTATGAAAAATGTGCCAGATTTAACAGCGATGACTACAAGCCTACCAAGGAGGAGAGCCGACGTTTCCCAAGTCGTCCAGAGAAGGGTAAAACTGATGCTGATAACAGTGTGACTTTTACGCCATCAATGCCACCAGAATGTACTGGAAAGAGCCATGTCCCAAAATTGAGGCCACCGGGGTATCGTCATAATCGTGATTATGAGTGATAAATAAATAATCTGACCTGCTCCCCGTTGATTAGTACACCCCGATGTTAGTAATGTCTTCATAAGC